>Ga0115851_100042_pt1:0-25000 | contig 32590 bp, 23 predicted proteins | sample InSIn2gowninarea_FD_83865 | JGI IMG/M metagenome (GOLD analysis project Ga0115851, IMG submission 83865)
AATTACAGGTACCTGGGAGCATACCGATGGAATGAACGAAATACGAACAGTTAACATAATATAGTCATAGATCTTAGGTTGTAACTTGATCATGAGCGAATTTGTTGATGTTGCACCCACGAAGTATAGAAAGTGCCAAACATTGGGAACTACCCGGGAAGGAGTTAGGAACAGGAACAAGGAGAAGCGAGAACCACTTAAATAGAGGAATCTATTGTATTTCGTCCTTTGTTCTCCATAGCAACTGGGGATCAAAAAGCACCAAATTTGATGACTTATTAAGGGAAAGACGAAGTAAGAGCATGCTATTGAAGACGTTGCAACATATGTCGGGAAAGCCTCCGTTGATTGTGTACAAACAAAATACGAGTCAAAAGGCAGGGTAAGAAGGGGTTTAGCTAATGGAGATATTAACTCTTCCGGGAACCAGTAACGCGTAAACCATGTCAAACCAAGACCGATCAATATCCGAACGGAACGGATTCGAACTTCTCCTAGAATAGTTTCCAATGCAAAATGAAATTCATAGGATATATATATGAGTAATTCAAAAGAGAAATAGAAATCTTTTTTCACATTTTCTTTTTTAAACTTCTGAAAGCTTGTTCAGAATCTCCACCTTAAGCTCAAAGCGGTCCTGCGCCTCATAGAGATAGAGGGACCGCTGTAATACTTCGTAGGAGGGAGTTCTTTCGCCCCCCAAGAGGCGCCTTTGTATGGAGCAAACACTGTCCTCCTCCTATATAACCTGATCAAAGGCATAGGGATAAGGTGAGACCCTTGGGGAAGGCGGCGCGGCCTCGGGTTCGGTTGAGTGCGTGGGGGCGGGTTGAGAGTCGGAGGGGGCCGGTTCACCAGCCGCGGGAAGCCTGGCATCCGTCTGCTCGTGAGCCAGATGAGATGATGATGCTTGGGCGTCGTGCTTTCCGCCCAACGAAAACACATCGTCGATATCCCGCTCCCGTGGCGGACTGGCCGGGGCTCTGATAGTAGAAGAAGACGATGATTCTTCCGAACCAACCGACCAAATGAAGGGAGATTTGGAAAACAAAGTAAAGCCCAACCATGAAAAAGCCCAAGTAATAATGATATGTCGTAGCTCCTTGAGATATAACATTATTATAAAATAAATAATGAAATAAAGAAACTGAAGAAGTCTCTTTTTTTTATTTCTCTGCTCGTTTGTCATTCTATGATAGACATATTTGAAAATGAAGATTAAGGCCCATATAAATAAGAAAATGAAGAAGAGTAAAAAAATAGAAAACATGAGTATTTCCTAGATACTAATGAGAAATCAAACGATGCCGGGTATTCCGTGCATCTATCACAAGGGGGGCTTGGGACTCGAACCCAAATCTTCCACGACCCCCCACGAATCAGCAAAAACGAAGCTACCAATCCAGTACCTACTTTACTGAGCCATTTAGTCAATGACAGATCCGCTTTGGCGTACTACCAAGTTTCACGTTGGCATGTGACACTCTCCTTCCTTGCTTTTTCATACGCTTGCTGGAGAAGGCCGGTGAAGTGCAGGAATGCTGTATGACCGAACTCGAACTCGCGGGAGTCGATCATCTACTTATATACTACGACATTTGTTTGTTGACCCAATAAGATGATAAGATCATGATAAGAAAGGTATCATCATAGATATGAAATAAATATCTATATCTCTTTAGCATGTTATGGCCTGACATCCTGATCTTTCTGAAGGTTTCATCCTTCGAATTCTGAAAGTACTGTAAGGCGAGTGGAGCGAAGGAAGAAGCTCTTACTCACTTAAGGGTAAGGCGCTAATGCCACTAGCTTGCTGGCTTGTTAGAGCAGCTAGACTGGCACTAGCTCCTAGCGTTTTTCAGCTGTATCCTGTGATCTGAAATGTGCTGTCGGAAGATAGCACGATACCCTTGCCTGGACTTTTTTTATATACCTAAGAAGCTGTGACATCTGAAGAATGCCCGATTTCATATGTTTGAACCATCTCCGTTGAGGAAATAATCTTGGACCCGGAATAAGAACTATTTAAATCAGAACTTGCCTGAATAAAAGGTTCCACAACTTTAAATAACTCTTCCATAGGAAACTAATCCAAATTTTTCTTACAATTCGCCACACCAAGGTGAAAGGATTCGAACCTAAACAGATGCGCTGACCAGACTGCGCTACACCTTGTCTTACCCACTCACTAGCTCTTCGTCGTTCGCCTCACCTCACTGCCGATCGCCGCGCTCCTTATCTACGCTAAATGTCCGTACCTTACGTTCTTTTTCGCGAAGAGCGACCTCGACCGACCGAACCAACGCCTTATCAAACATACTTTGATTTTGTCAAGGCTCTCGCGGGCAGCCGTACATGATACCCGACAGTTTGCACCCGCCTGCGGCGAAGGCCTGGTCAATCGTATACGATCATCAAAATCGGAGTCGCTAACACCCATTTTGAGTTGCCTCGTCCTTAGAGTCAAGCTGGATCTTCATTCTACGAGAAATCTGCCTGCTGATTGTTCAAGTGGGCTGCGAGCGAAGGGAATAAACCCCGAGCGGGATCAGAGGGCACCTCCCTCCAAAAAGGAGGGGGAACTCTGAGCCCACACAGGATACATGACCGACACTGAGCACTGCAGCAGCGAGCGGGTTAGCCAAGCAGCAGCTTCTTACGGGACGACTAAGTGCGCTGAAACCAACCTGCGGTTGGATAGCGACTTCCTGTGCTAGTAGACGCTACCTTACCCCCCCTTACTGGAGGACCCGAATGAAGCCGCTTGGCAAGAAAGATTAAAAAGTTGCTAGATTTTGCTCTGTCGTATTGTCTTAATTTCATTTATTAATTAATTCATTCCAAGCTTCATTCAATTATCTGTCTCGACAAGCTGAATTTTTATAGGTGTTCAGTTCACAAGCTTCACCCAAACGATTTCACTCAAATAGGTGCGTGACTCTATCAAAGGATGGAACAGAACTCCAGTTAGCTTTAGATTCTCCTAGTGGTTGATTTGTTGTCAGCATTAGGGGGTTTTGATTACCCTTGTGGCACCTCTGGTGGTTGTCGTTGATGATTTACCAGAGACTTCCACACTTATTATCCAAGGGGCTGACAATCCCTTGAATAGTAAGGCCTTGGCATCTACCAAGTGCCCTCCTAGGCCTCACCATGAGATGAGGCCTGTGGGTGAGATCGTGTGTGGTCTCAAGTTAATCACAACTCAGGCCTTTGTCTGGGGTAGGTTAACTAATGGTTTCCTGGGTGTCTTGTTAAGAGCAGACATCCAGGGGTGCAACAGAACCTCGCCCAATCCCTTCCTGGGATAAAGAGGCGGAATCTCCCTCACCCTATATATCGACGGACTGCGATTACAAGACCGGATTCACGAACTTCAGCAAGAACGCGATTCTCTTTTGAGACAAATAGAGCAGCTCCCGCTAAGGGGTGGAACCGCGCAGGATAGATGAAATTGGTCGAGTGGTCTTAGTTGAAGATGTGAGATTGCACGTGTTTATGGATTGAACGAGATTCAAGCTGTGTGTGAAAATGGTTGAATTTGCCAGCAGTGTGAAAGGAATAGTGTCTTGAGAATAAGAATGTATGTAGTATTACCATTCCCCCGGGCGAAAGTAGTTCTTCTCCTCGGGCTCTACTTTTCTATTTTTGACTAATGTAGCCGGAAGAGTTTGCCAGGATGGCTTGGTAAGCAAGCAAGCAGGCGCAAACTCCCAGTTTTTTCTCTTCTTTCTTTTTTTTATTTCATATTATATATATGATAAAAATTTCCTTCCTAAAGTCAGGAATGGCGAGACGGGGAACTAAAGAGATACCTTTAAGCCATATTAATTAGTCCAACTCTACTATCTCAATAGGACTAAAGCATACTTCCTTTAGCTGCTAATAGTAGATCAAGGACTTCTGCTTAGAGTCCTAAGAAGAGTAAGAGCAAGACAACAATCTTCCTTCTTTCTCGTATATACAAGTCTGCCTTAAAGGGCTGTCAGTAATAGAAGGAGTCTTTCATATAAGTCCTTGAGGCAAGACACATTGGGTCATTCGGTCACTCACTCCCACTTGAAAGAGCATTTAATGAGGATATCGCTCGGGCCCCCTCCAGCTCTGATTCTCCTCTGCTCACTAAGACCTTGTTAACCTTCTCTCAAGTGAGTGAAGTGACCAATGGAATGGGTATTGGGCACGAGGGAGTACTCTTTTAGTAGACTCCTGTAACTCATTAAGGAAATTAACCCTTGTTTGCACAAGCACGAAAATAAGAAATCTTTCTTTTTGCCCGAAAGCATACATAACTCCTTGATTAACTATTAGCAGCTAAAGGATAAAGGAAGAAGGCGTAGGCACGGAGCGAATATAATCATCTTTTATGTAACTTCAGGGTCAACGGAGGCTAATGCACTATCTCCAGGCTATCGAAGATGAAAGAAACTCTTGAGACTAGAGGATACAAACAGGGAACTCCCTTTTTGCTTGGCTTGACCATATAGGGCAGCTCCACTTCCAGTATTGTTGGAAGAAGCAGTGCAGTGTAAGCAGGTCAGTTTGGGAAGCAGTGAAGGAACCAGAGATAGAATTTAGGAATGCAGTCACGTGTCTTACAACATTAGGGCTTCTAGACTGTGAGGCTATTGAAAGGTACGAATTCAGAAGCCGAGAGCAGCAAAGATGGCAATTCCAGCAAAGGAAGAAGCGATCGAGTTGTCCGAATGAAAACCGATCTACTAAGGCCCTATTGAATTAAGCGGGAGAAAGCTCAATCGATGGAAGGGAGGAAGAGAACAGCTACTACAGCTGGGAAAGTTTCTTTGGATAGAAGGAGGAGAGAGGAAGGGGTTGGATTTCCTTGAGTTTCTTTGAGACCAATTTGACGGGCCTTCGCTCGCGGAAGAACTGGGCCGTAATAGCGAAGCGAACTCTTTACATAACATAAAGTGAGTCAACTTGCTCGATGTAGGCTTGCTCCTCTTGGCAGCCTTCTTCAAGTAGGCTTCTTTCTTCGATAACGCTTAGGAATTCCTAGAGACTGAGCAACTAAGTTGAATTCTATTTCTAGCTTTTTTGATAGCTATATATTTCGTAACTGGGCAGCCAGGTCGAGCGAACAATCGCATATGTAAAGAGGTGGGCGAAGACACACCCTGGATGGGCCTTTACTGAAGGAAGACTGTTGATCCCTTCGCCGACTCTCTTGTTGCAAACTTGTTTCATATTTCGAACTAGGGTTCCCATTTTTTTAGTGTAAAGTGAGCCTGAACGCACTTCATAAGTCTTGCTTGGTTGCCTGTGTTGCTGTTTCAGCAGCCTATTACCCATAAGGTGAAATCCATATCCCCATATCCCGAGCCTTGCTTATACAGAAAAATGACCCTCGACCCAGATACGAGCGCGTTGAGCTTTTCAGTGCATTCCGAAAGAAGCGACAAACTTACTCAATAGAGGTGAAAAAAATAGCTTTTAACGCGCGTTTAGCAAGCCTTTTAAGGACCACAAACACAAAAGCCATTTGCTTCTCGTTAAGAGAAAGAAGTTCCTAACGACAACTGATATGTTGAAGCAGGGCGGTAGGCGAGACAGGAAGGAGCCTCTGAACAACCTGATGAACCGCGCTAAGTGTGCTTTTCTGGCGTCTTTGAGTTTATGTTATAAGCCAACCTTTTCTGATCCTAGTTTATAGTAGGGCAAAGAGTCCTATGCCCTCTATTCTGATGATATGGATTCGACTTGTCGGGTGATTTTTGAAAAGTGAGTTGTCCCTCTTCGGAGTAAAATTCTGGTTTGGATGCAGATGATACTGAGACATCGCTTGATGCTGAGGGATCGGGATACTTTGTTTCCAGAGAACCTGGATCCTTTGGTTCGGGAAAAGCTGCTTCACGCTCTTGCCTCGGTTGCTTCGCAAGCTTGCTTTGCTCTAAGTTGATCTCTTCTCTTACCTTGAAAAGGAGAGTTTCTGCTCCTCGACCTATTCTTACTTTTGAAAGGATATTAAACCCATGCCTTACGGGGTCCCCCGTGGATTTGTTTTACAAAATATTGTCTATGCCTACTTCCTTGTATTTGAGAAAGAAAAGTCTAGTGCTTTCTTTCATTGTCTATCTCGCCTAAGGTTTCTGTTTTGGTCGACTCTACGGTTGAAACAGTAGGTGGTGCTGCGTCTTTATGGTTCGGCTTTTGATGCCTCCGTTCAAGACTCACACTCCTTGGCGGACTGGAACTTAGTTGGAAAACTCAAAAGCTCTGGCTCGAGCTACGCTATGGCCCTTTGTGCAGCGGCATTGCGTGAGGGCCTTTGACGCGCCGCACCAGCTCTTCCTTCCCCACCCTCCGAAGTTACCCGTGAATCTCCCCTTCAGATCTTACCACCGAACTGACCTTCTGTGCTCTTCGAAACCTTTTCCGATTCGACGGAATGGTAGTTTTTTTTTTCAATCTCGTTTAAGTAGGTGAGAAGTATCAGGCTTTCATCCGATTTGTTGTGGATTGAATGATGGATAAACCAGCAAGTAGGGTCTTGCCTAGGTTGAACATGCGCAACTAAAGGGCATAGCTATGTAAACGCAAGGTTTGCTCCAGCCTATGAAGGGAAATATGGTCCCAGACCTGTCTGACCTACCGTTAGCTTTGCTAAAGCAGTACTACCAGGGTAAGGACAGGTGGCATAGCGCAGCCCTCACCCATGTGAGTGACTGGACACCACATCTCGACCAGCTCGTCCCAACGGAGCGAAGAGGCCTCCTCAGCGCGAAATCCTGACATGAATACAAAGAATTTTTTGGGTATTTCAGAGGAGCCCAAAGGCGCTCTCTATGAAATCCTATGCTCATGTCTTTCTCCTAAGGGCTATAGAACTCTCTCTGGCAAGCATTAAGCCGTCGAACTGCCGACTCTATAAGCTTCTACGTGCTATATTCTCTTCGCCTAACACATTCAACTACCTTTTCTTGCAACGAGTCCGACTGCTGCTCTAATACAGTTTGTTTAGAGTCTCTTTTTATGCGGCTCCCCTTCCTGGGAGTCTTCTCGTTGTTGGAACCTCTTTTTCTTTTTGAACTGCCCGAGCTAGATGACAAAGCTGAGCTAGAAGGTACCTTTTTGATGCTATCGAAGTACCTCGCAATCTTTTCTTCCGTTGCTGGGAAAGTCTTCCTCGGAATATAAGTCAAAGCCTTGAAGGAGTTGTCTCCCCAATCTGACTCTGGAATAAAAACCTTGGTTATTACATTGTGGCCTTGACGGCAGATAGATATTTTCTGAAGAGTGAGTGCTGGCCTTTTTTCATATTGAATCACAGCCATTTCCCTCTTTCTTGGGAAGAAAGAGAGGATAACACTCCAGGGAACAAGCTTAAGCACTGATGCAAGCTGTCCATCATTAGATTGTTCTTTTGGTTTTATAAGGGCCGGAGCCTTTGATAAGCAAGAAGCCAATGTTGTAATTCTTGAGGATGATTCTTTGAAGCAATAATTCCATAAGCAAATACATGAGACTCTTTTACTTTCAAGCTCCGAAGAAGACTGAAACTGACCCCACTTTCATTGACTAGTAAGTGATAGCTGTCAGGTTCGCAGAATGACCGATGAAACCAACTGAATCCACTCTCGTGACATGATCGAAGTTCGATCCACCACTTTGAGGAAAGAGATGAGACGGTCTACCCGTCTTTTTTACACATACGAGAAATCACTCACTGACGGACAAGAGGTGTCGACAACGTGAGCTTTACTGCCTGGCTTTCGGCCTTCTTAATCCAACTTCATTACTCTTTGAGACTACTGACTGCTTGTGCTTGGTTTAGGATATCCTCCTTTCTGAAAAGCTTTCTACTCAAGTGAGGAAAGCCTGATTTGGAATCCTTTTTCACAGCCTTTTTGCCCAAATGAGAGATCCATTCTCAGGGGAATCGTAGGCTTCAAATTGATTCGTCAACAGAGGGTGCCTTTCAAGGAAAAAGTCATGACACCGCATTTTCCCACTCTCTCATCTGTCTCATAGATGAGTAAGGCTGGCTAAAGCACCAAAACAAAGAGTTAGTAAGAGAGTGCCACCAGGATAAAGATAAAAAGGATTCCAAAATTCTCGAGCAACACAGGAAATGGGCCTTTTGTCCTTTTTAACCATGCATACGTTTAGGTTTAGCTCAGCTTGGCCCTGCCTCCTTCTCTCCCAGACTTCTTGGAGCTAGACCAAAACTCGTCCGCATCTCCTGTCCAAGTGAGAATCTTTCTTCCTGCCTCTCCAGCTCCCATTTTAGCTTATCTTTCTTCTGTCATCGGGGATGGTAGGAATTAAGGGGCGGGTAGGTTTGATGCTAGCTTTGTTGCCTTGGCATTGGCTGATTAAAGACATCCTCGCAAAGGCGCCATCTTTCTTAAGTAAAAACGTGACTTTCATAGGCCTCTAGGTCTTTTACTGGTGCTCTGCTTGAAAATAAAAGAATTGAGTTTTTGAGACTCCGTTTTGTTAACAACAGGTACTGTTTCTGCCTTCACGGGTAAGGATCATCTGTGCTATGAGTTTCTCTTCCTCGATAGTGATCTAAGGCAATAAAGTATGATCGATGATCTTCTGCTAATGCTAGCGTCTTTTTCATCTCTAATCTCATCTATGCTTAAGGAAAAAGTGTAACCTACCCGCTAATAATTAATATAATAAAAAAGGGCTGGCTGCTCTCCTTAATTTCACAAAGAATGGAGTGGTTTTTGCTCCTTGCCCTTAGCTCAACAAACCGTTACGCTCGGGTACCTTAGACAACCTTTAGCGTTGCCTCCACTTGCTGAAAACCCCTTCGCTCCACTCCCTTACAAAGACCGTAGGAGTCCCAACAAGGTTCAGTCATTCAAAAGCGAAAAAGGACAGGAAAATCCCATTCTGGTCGAGCCTTCCTTCTCCCACGTGGGGCCTGTCTCTCAATTTCACCCTTGAAGAAATGGTTCACCCATACGTGATGGTCCACTTTTGTATATTGATTACGAAGCGCCAAGCGTTGGTACTTCGCGAAGAGTTCCCGGGCACACTCCGAATGGTACTTCTCTTTCGAAATCTCGTCGAAGCCGTACAACTCTTCATTCCAAGGAGTATACTCGTCGTAAACTTGGCCGTAAATAGGAAGGCCGGCGATTTTCTTCAGGTCCCACAAGGTTTTTTTCTTCAAATGTAGGGTATTCGTCACCCAGCTCCACTACTCACAAGCGCCCCTATAAATGTTTGCGTCCCTTTGGTAAATACTCTTGCGCGACTCGGACAGCACCATAAATGCCAGCGTTATCCAAAGTCTCCCGATGATTATATAGATTCTGAATCCTTTTTGCTTTCTTCCCCGGTGTTTATTTATGAAAGCAAATTTCGAGTATGAAATAAAGATTCACACAAGAAAAGTGATCACAACAATCTCCCTTTTTTATGGTCTTTATTAATATGGTGGTGGGTTACACACTCCTGGGAAGTCTCTCGGCTTTCTCGTTAATTACATATACCATAGGAGAAGACATTTGATTCTAAGATCAGTGAGATCTTTACATTTTTAAACAGAAGAAAATGAGAAGAAGAATAGGGAAGAAGACGCAAGAATTTTCCGGTCTTCGAGGCCTTGCTACCTTGTCTTTGTCCTTTGGGTTCTTGGGGACTAAATCTCCTCCTTATCCTACTGAGAGCTTCTCTTTATTTCTCCTTCAAGCACTTGAGTGCCTCTTCAAAGCTCCAAGTGTGAAGTCGTTTGTAAAAAAACTTGTGCGCATCTATATGTGAGGTTTATGTATCCTATTTCTAGCCTTCGTATTTCTTTGAGAGAGTGGAGATCGGATTTCTCTTCCAATCTCCCTTAGGACCCATGGCTTCGCGCCAAGTATCATAGGGGACCCGGATTCGAATACTCTTCTTTCTTTTGAGATCTTATCACAGTTTTTTTGGCTAATGGCCTCTTGCCACGTGGCAAGTAGGTCTCTCGAGCCTTTCTTAAAGGATAAGTACCAAGAGAGGTATTGTTCAAACGCACTTCTAAAATGGGGATGCAGGATGTTAAACAACCCGAACCGCAGGCTTGTAAATCATTAGGTATTAAAATACCCACACTGCAGCATTTTCAATGCCAACACTCCTCCATAACTTTATGAGATCCACTTCTAACAAAGCCCATAAAGCCTGAATAAACCCTAAAGAGAAACCATCGTATTTCTTATTTTATTATTAGTAAGATCTTCCCTAGATTGAACATTGAACACCGCTTCTTCAATCTCTTCTTTAGATAAAGGGGCTGAACATTTTCTCTTATTTTGAAGGACAAGCACGAAAAAGTCACCCAAAACGGTCTAAGGCGCCAATCCAATTTATATAACTTCTTGAAAGACTCGATGAATTGATTCTCCATACCCTCACCAGCACTACTACAAATTCCCGTTCGATAGGAATTATATTAAGGAGCTTGGAATGCCATCTAGCAATCATAGTACGATGGAGAAAAGCGATATTTTGACTAACTTCTGTTAAACCAAGATATTCTTGACCTTTGCTTTCATTAGCTTTCTTCCTGGGACAATAAGTTTAGCCATTCCTATCTCAAATGAGTCCGGTAGGATTGTTCTTCTTCAAACAAAGGAACAAACTCTTCTTTATGATCCAACTCCCCCTTCAAAATGGTCTTGAGCCCTAGCACCACCCTTATTATATGCGAAAATTTCCCTAGAATCCTGAGGTTCTATCTTACACTCACCCCCTATCCTACTCCTCCACCCTCACCTAAAATCCGCCAAAGTAAGCCTTAGCCATGGAATCCAAGAGCTTGTGAGGTAGAGAGAGACCTTCCTTAAGTTCTCCTTTTTCACCTCTCTTTCCCATCAAGCCTCTTCAAGGAAGCTAGCTCAAGACCCTCTGGCGGATCAAGACGACTGACGAAAAAAAAGGGGGGGGGGGAGAAAGGACGGATCACCTGCCGATCTGTGATCAAACAAAACTATACCTGAAGAATGGGATACAGATTTACCGACCCGGCATCTCTTTCGTTCAATAATGCCTTCGCTTCAAGACGCTATTTACCAATAAGAATAGGAAAAAGACACTACCTTTTTGAATGGAAGAAGCCGAAGGGGTGAACGAGCGCCGCGGTAACGAGCCGTAAGAAAGAAAGATGAGCAGAGCATTCCTTCCGCCGGTCTTTATAGGAGTAGGAGAGCGTGGCGAGATAGATAGACGTCCAATCCTGCAGCAGCTAGTTGCTCGGCCTTAGTCTTGGGCTGATCTCACACTTCAAAAAACCCCTTTGTACTTCGATCCAATCAATCGATCGATCAAGAGGCTAATCTCTTTTGTTTGGGCCGGTAGCTAAAAGAAAGTCCTCGCTTTATCTTGAACAAGGGAAGGGCAGCATAGCATTAGCTTCAATTGAACAAGCTCAACCTTGAAAAAGAAAGGTGGTAGGCCGAAGAACCGTTGAACGCTTCAACTTGGCCACTGAAGAAGGCGAAGGCTGGGCGAGAGACTAGGCCAACTTACTGCTTACTGCCATGCCATGGGTTAAGCTTTAGGCTCCATAGACGGAACTTTTTTTAGGGATTAGGGGGGGGGGGGCACCACTCAGCACCTAAGGTGGGGTTCAATGCCTAACAAAAACGGCCAAAAGCAAAAAAAAAGAGATGTATGGCTGAGGGGAGGAGAGAAAGAACGCATGCATGGGGATTCTGTCTGTCGGAGGTTCGAGAATCTATTCTATGAAAGGGCATCTAAGGCTAAGGAAGAATTGGAGGAAGTCCATTACTGAGAGAAGTGGTGATCCCGTCTTGCTTGCTGGGAGAGAGGAAGCTTCCGGACCACCTTTTCCAGCCAGATAGCGAGCGATCACTCAGCAATGAACACTAACTGAAAGCGGCCGGGAATGAGTACCTATCCCTTACGGGAATCGAACCCGTGTCTTCGACATGAAAAGACGATGTCCTAACCACTGGACGAAAGGGACCAAAAAGCCATTCTTCATATACCTCAGCTCCGAGAATAGAAGTGGTTCGTTTTGTTTCTATACGCAATTCAAGATTTCGTTTGTGTTCATGTTGGTGATTTCTGATGTGAATTCGGCGGGTCGTCCCCCCTTCCTGCGGGTTCCACCGACCCAGTGACACACCAACCACGCCCCCCTTTCTTTGTCTTTCAGCCCCCCCTGAACAGAATAAGTAAGGCCTCGCTCTTTCTAATGAAAAAAAAAATAGGGGGCGGAGCGCCCGTTTGAAGTGGCGAAGGCCTATGCTAAAGTAAGAAAGAAAGTACGTTAAGGTTACGAAATAAGGTCAGCTGGTTAAGGAAAGCTCAGGTTATAAAATCACTTAGCCGTTAATGAATTAATTAAGTAGTAGTAAGGCGTCGGTACGGAGTTGCGTCAGCTGTAGATATAGACTAGGCTAAGGGACGGACTTCATCTCTTCTATTCTCTTTACTTACACCTTAAACTTCCGCTGAGTCTAACGAGGCTCAGGTGCGGAGCCTTCCACTGTGGGCCGAGACTACGCAAAAGTAGAACACCATAGAAACTTCGCTGACTTTATCATAAACCTTGATTTCGCTACGCTCAATAAGAACCCGGAATAGCGGAAATCGGTTCGTGTTCCGCTTCCAAAGTCAGTCGTCTTTGCCCAAGTGTGAACTGCAGACGACTCTCCAGTGGTTCCATTCCTTCTTACTTAACTTCTGGGTCAACCCAACCCGAATGGGAAGAAGAGGGTCAGCCAAACAGCGGGCAGCTCCACTTTGTACATTTGCTGAGGCAGACCCATTAGGCATTTTAGAAAAGGGAAGGGAGCTTCTCACCGAAGGAGGCAGTAGGGATGAAGGAGGCGGGAAGCTACCGCTTCTAGAATGCAAGCTTATCCTTGACTTTTTTTTAGAGCGTACCACTATTGAAATAATAAAAAAAGATTTATGGATGAAGTAATCGGAGTAACAAATGATTACGGTTGCGGAAACCGGAGAAAGTCGGTTACCTTTTGAATCAAAGTAGCGACGAGCCGAGTACTACGACTACAGGGGGGGGGAGCAAAGCTTCGTAGACAGCTTCGCTTCCTCGTCGCTTCTTTCTGGCGACTAGCTTCTCAAGTGGGTGGCTTGGTAAGCAAGCTACCTTCAGCATCGGTAAAATCCTTAAAAAGAATAGGTCGGAATGGTGGGGAAGGAGGCCCTCCCTACTTCAATGGAAAGGGGGGAATCGCCGTTTCACAGCCGCTCCTCTACAACTACCTTTCGCCCAACATGATCACGAACGAAGACAGAGAATTGCGTAGATAGAAGGACGAAACGAACCAACCCACTTGTCCTGATCGGAACGATTGAAGAAAGAAAGAGAATGGTGCCCCCTTTCGCCCAGGGGGCATCGTCGGAGAACAATGTCGGGGACAGGGTGAGAACCTTCCGTTGGTTACGCCCTTTAAGTGTTGGTTCTTCCATATTTAGATTAGATATGGAGATAGATCCAGATAGAGATCTATATCTTTCTCTCGATAGATAGAAAGATATATTGAGAAACGGATATTGATCTGCTTTCAAGATCTATGAGCAAGAGAGATCCCTAAATATCCATTTGAAAAAAAGAGATGAATAGATAGGGCGAAGCCAGCTGAAGGAAGGGCGCTAACGCGCCCCTGCAATCTTTCTAAAGCAAGAAGCGCCTTAATATTCTAATATTAGTAAAGGCGCCTTAGCCTATCTAAACGTAAGGGGCCTTTTCTTGCTCGTTAGCGCCCACTTACCCCTATTTTCTTAGTTTTTTCATAAAGGAACTCAAGTTTAGCCTTTTGACAACCTTACTAATAGAAAGGGGCTAGCGCGCAATGGCTTTCTCTGATATGGGCTCGCTTCTTCAAGCTCCGCTTGCTGCTTTTCATTTTGATAGGAGTAGGTGCTTGCTGCTCGTCAAAGCCGTAGCTTGCTGTCTACTAAACGAGCCTTCACTGCCCGCCCGGCCCCTATCTTTAATCTTAAGTAAAGTGAAGTCAAATCAATGAAGTGAACAGCCCAACCTCTTTGTTTGAAGCTTTGCCAGGAAGCTTCTACTTGTTGAAGCTTTGCTTCCCCTAATTCCAAAACACAACAATAGACTTGCAACTATAGTATAGGAAAAAGCTTCTCTTTGATAGCGGTCAGGGGGGGGGTTCGGAAAGGATCTGATCGTAGATAGAGACTTAAACCTGTGCGGGGGTAGGGGCGGATGTAGCCAAGTGGATCAAGGCAGTGGATTGTGAATCCACCACGCGCGGGTTCAATCCCCGTCGTTCGCCCATCAATAAATGGACCATTTGTTACGGAGACACAAGACAAACCTAGAAATCATTTTTCTGCAAGTTATCTCGAGGCTTTCAAACGCATCCAAGCAATTGGTACCCGATTGAAACATAGAAAGCATAGATTCGCGTCGCCTACTTGCGGAAAGCACAAATGGAATGGCGGATCATTCATTGTATGAAGTTTTTAAGACCTCACTAATCAGCCTTACACTTTTTAGTTCATAATGAATGAAGTGAACCCCCGGATGAAGAGAAAATATCCCCTCCCTTTTACTAAACCATGGGGAGCCCCGAGTAGTTTACCGAGCAAATTTTGTTGTCGTGACGATACCTTTCTTAGTGGAAGATCGGAAAAGACTTCTCTTCATCACGAGACTGATTGGGTCTGCCGTAGACACCCGAGAGACCCCCACAAGGCAGGCTAAAAGAGTAAGAGGACAACAAGCAAAGAGTTATGCTTTCATTTCTTTGTTGAGATTGAAATCAAGTTCTTTAAAAAGAGGGTAGGTATAATGCACGCAGGCCAAGTCAAGAAAAGGACTTCCTTACTTTTCTTTCATAGTAGTCTTAATGACTAGTAGTTTGAAGCCTTAAGAAAAAAACCGGTTTTTTTCGGCACTCGGTTCCTTCGTCTTAAGTCAAGTTCAGTTTACTTTTTCGATTCGGAACTCTTAGTCGAGCTGATGGCGAGATCGATTTTTTGTTCGAGGTTCAAGAGAAAAGAGAGGAACCACCGCCCAATGGTGCTTTTACGAAAGTACGGTTACCGGTAGCTAATACCTTCTCGACACTATCGAACCTTAAATCCACTCTCAATCGCTCTTTTTAGTGGGGAGGAATTGTTTTCGTATCCTGGACTTAAGGAAAGGAAAAAAGTGCCCTATCTGCCTTTAAGTGAGAGGGGGGGGGGGAAGTGCCAGTTGTTTGTTTTCAAGTCAAGCTCCGTATCCCTATCTCTTTTTAGGTTGGCATAACAAAGAAAGAGAGTGCCAAGAAAGAACACATACCCATCACTTTTGGAGGGTTCGGGACCGTCAGGGAGCCCCTATAGACGTAAAGACTTGACTTCCACTGAACCGGCACTACTATTTGTCGGCTCCTACCACTTGTCCCTCTTTTACGAAAATCCCGGGGTTTATGCGTTTTTCGGAAACAAAAGTAGCTCGCCAAGCTAAAAACAGAGGAGTTCCCTCACTACGAAAGGTGCCCCGTGGATGGACGAGTTCCTAAACTACGAAAGATATGGAGCGGATGGCGTACTGATATATTTCCTATGCGTTCTGGATCCAGCTGAAAAAGCCCTTTTTTGATTAGTAAAGCGCTAACGCGCCCCTTATTGAAAACTAAAGTAAAGCAAGAAGCGAGAAACTTGACTTTGAGAAAGAAATGATAATAAGTAAAAAATAGATTCTAAAATATGGCATTCAAAAGCAAGGAGAGGAGCATCCATGACCCATGACAACAAATTCTTCTTTTTGAAAGCCAATTCCTTCTTCCATTTCTCAAAGAGAATGTTATTTGGTAAGCTCTTTCTTTTTCATACTCATTGTCTCTTTCCTTATCTTTGTATCTCTTTGTTTATTCAAAATGGGTATTCCCATATGTTTTTCTTATTTTATTCTCAAGCGGGGGAGTTAGGTAAGGTGCGCTGAATGAGCGTTGACTTCTTCTTTCTTACTGGAAGAAAAAGAGTCACATTCTTAGTATTAATTACTATATTTATAATTATTTCAGTAAACTGATTGGGTCTATTTGGCTTTTACTCCGAAACTTTTTGATTCCTAAAAAGCCAATGCTCTCTTTCGTATAAATTATATTGATTGTGTTTTGAGTTTTTACTGCGCCAGTTTATCGTATATAAACATAAAAACAGTGAAACTCTCCGCCGCCTATACGGAGAAGATCTTTCCTCTTCTCTGAAATGGTGAGGCCAAAATTTACAGGCTAAAAAGAGGGAAAGAAGCCTGTTGAAAGTAGGAATAAGGATTTGCCCCCCCCCCTGGTCGAAATAAGGAAAGTGGCCCAGCTGAGTGGCAAGCATTTGTTGGAAGAAGAGGGCGGGGTTCCCACAGCAACCCAAACAATCGCTGATTTGATATCCGCTTCATGTTATGCTTTACACTGATGAGGCGAACAGTGATCAACCAACTTAATGCCTTCCCTAACCAAAGCGGACTCGAGGGCTCTCGGTATTGACGGGAATGAACCCACTCCTCGAGACCAGGCATGCAGCTTGCTGGCTGCACTACGCCCTTTCCACATTCGTAGCTGTAGTGTAGGTGGGATTCAATCCCCGGCTGCCGAGCCCCTTTCCTCGGTATGCACCTAGAATCAGACGGCCTCTCCTTGGGGTCAAACACTTCATTCTTCTTTTTATTCATTTTTGTTTTAACGTGTAGTTGTTTGGTTTGTTGATCTTTTTTGAAACTTTTTTTCTTTCACTACGTAGCGCTTCGCCTTTCATCTATTTCGTTGTTCTGCCTCTTTTATTTTTCTAGAAAATTTGCCTTGCTATAAATCTTTCAAGTCTCGAAGACGGGGGCGTCGCGTTCGGGTAACCGAACGTGGCGACAGCCGAGGTAGTTCCTCGTCTGTAAGCCCGGATCGCCACTCATGGTTTTACTGTGATTGGGGATTCTGGCCTCCCCCTGTGGCATCACTATCGGTTGTCCATTTGGATGATATGATAGTGACTACCACACCTGTTGTTGAAGGCTTGACAAACCTTCTACAAGCAGGACTTGGCATCTACCAAGTGCCCTCCTAGGCCCCTCCATGAGAAGGGGACTGTGGGTGAGATCGACTTGATCTTAGGGGTGATGCAACTTACACTCTTGAAGGGTGTAAGGCAGATCACACAGTGGTTTCCTGGGGTCCAGATTAAAATAGTCTGGCCTCAGGGGTGCGATGAGAACCTCGCCCAACCCAATAGGGGAAGGCAACGAGCTCTCCCTCACACATTTCAATAATAGATTTATGAGAGTGTGATAGGACTCAATGCCTAAAGCGTAGTGATTTAGCCTTGGTGGCGGTCACTGCTGGTTCGAAGATCAAACAAGCAATGAAACCATTCTTTAACTTATGTGTTAATTTGAGGCCCATACGGTGGCAGAGAATTGGAGAAGATTCTCGGGTGTTGAAGAGCCTCCTCTTTAAGGTGACTCTTCTCATCCAGGATGGGGTAACCAAGGAACACTGTATTGCAATTCACCTGTTTACCAAACAAGTGCTGCGACTGTGTAAAGGATCAGGGATGCTGTTCACTGCGCTTTATTTGAAGCAGTGTAGCTCATCTCTTCAAACCTTTTATGGAGGCATAAAAAGACCCCATGATTTATTACCAGTCCCAGTGTCTCTCACCCGGTCTCAGGCATACCACGTATCATTCCTCCTTTTCATAGAAGGATAATAAGAAGGCATGATGACAGGGCTTACTTGGTGGTGCGATTCTACTTATCTCTTTTCTCAATTAATAAAGTTATTAAGTTAGCAAAGAAGGTAACTAAGGCTCTTTTTGAGCCTATAATCACACCTGCCGATTTAGAGTCTGTCCAAGAGATTGTGGGGGAGATGAAAGTGTTCCTCCCTGATCTCTTGTCCCGGTATTTACCTCGACTCTCCACGATTCCTCTTTGTCAGGGGATGTCGTGGGTACCGACTTGGAAAAGTCTTCCAACCGTATGCTTCTTCGATCACAATTGTGCTATGACGGATGTTCTGAGAAGGCGAGACAATTATTTAGAAAGAACATTATATCGGTCTTTCCTTCTCAAATGTTCGAAATGGCCTCTTATGCCTCTCTTTTGGAGTTTATACACCAAAAGGGAGAGCAGTGGTCGTCAGGTATACTGTGGCCCCATAGAGTCAGATATGCGTTCGACAAGAACAACAAATTGTTTTCAGGAACTGATCTCGATCAGTTCGAGAAAACGATCGGTCCTGTCTTACCAACATGTCGACAACTAGGGTTGCCCATGGTTGAAGGCCGACTGGGTCAGTCGGTTGAGGGAGGAGGTAAGAGAAGAGTATTCGCCATAGGAAACTATATCAATCAAAGACTACTCAAACCAGTCCATGACTGGTTGATGTCTGTGTTGAGAATGTTGCCCATGGATGGCACGTTCAACCAGGAAGGTCCTCTTGATAGATTAGAGGGCGAACGCCATGTGTTCTCATATGACTTGAAGAATGCCACCGACAGGTGGCCTCTCCTCTTGTTATTTGAGGTCATGTCGGCGGCCTTTGATCGGTCGTTCGCTTCAGCTGTAGTGAACTCGGCTCTTGCGATGAACGCATTTGTTGTGCCGTTTGTCAAAAGAAAGTTTTTTCACTTGTCAGCTTTATTGCAGGACAACCCTTAGGGTACTATGCCTCTTGGCCTCTCTTTGCACTATCCCATCATATATTGGTGTGGTATTGCGCCGAACAGGTACATCCAGGTATGCGCTTTGATAAGTACGCAGTACTGGGTGATGATGTAGTCATTGCTGACCCTGAAGTGGGCCGGGTCTACGAGGAAACTCTGAAAAGACTCGGTGTTAGGAGTTAGAATCAGTTATCAAAAATCTCTGATTTCTAACACTGGATCGGCAGAGTTTGCGAAACGGTTCCGAGTGAACGACCTTAGAAAGGACATTAGCCCGATCTCGGTTCGTTCACTACTGAACTTCTACCACCCATATGGTCTAGTGGCTATCGGACTCAAACATAGTAGTGTCCGATTCTCCACTCTGTGTCGTGTTGGTGGTGCAGGTTTCAGGGTACTTGCTCGCCTAGATCACAAAAGAAATAAATCCTTTGAACGTGTTCTAGCCATGCAGACGAAAACCCTATATGGCCCAGATGGTTTTGACCTCTGGCTAGGTAGGGGAGGTCCCCTTAATCCCTATCTCAAAGGTGTCATAATTGCTCGTCTTCGCAAGGAGATGAGGCCTAAAGACCTACGGTTGATACCTGATGAACTCTTCATCCAAGAAAAGGTGAAGGAGTTCTTAGAGTGGTCAACCCTCCGCGGGTGGGTTAAGGAATGGTTGCGCTATTGCCGCTATTACTATACGGTACATTAATGCAACCTGATGTTTGCATCAGCGCCTTTTTCGATGCGCCTGTTGTGAATCACAATTGGCAGGCTGACCGACGCCAAGAATCTTTGGTTAGGTTTGGTCTGCTATGGCAGATCTATGACATGGTTGCATCACTAGGGTTGTCTTTCAGACCTCCTATTTTGGAAGACACCTCCCAGTGTGAGCGATCACACTGGTGGCTGCTGGGCGGAGTATCTGGTACAGAATACTTGGTCTCGTCTCGGGGTCTAATCCAACCTCGAGCGAGGAGTGGTATTATTGCTCCTGGTTATCCATTTGATCGACCGGAGCATGATATCACTATAACCCACATCCATTATAAGACTTTGGGCGTTCCTGATTGCCAATGTGTCTGGGATTTCATCCGGAGTGAAGGGCGGAAACGCTCCTGATCTTTTAGGGTGGGAAATAGTCGATCTATATGGTCGGCGGGGGCCCGGATGCATTAGACTCCTAGGATTAAGGAGTCTAACCCCCCCCCAAAAAAAAAAGAAAGGACAGATAAGACTGGGTTATATCCCCCTCTGTGGTCCGGTCCTTCCTTAGGTTCCGTACGATGTTCTGCTAGTTTGGTTGCTTGGGAGCACGAGATCGTAACTACTCGTAATATCCTTCGATCGCTTGCCGCGAAGATGGAAAGCGTGAGCTAAAGCGGTTATCAGGTTAAAGACTCAATCTTATTGTTAGGAAGTAGCTGCAAGAAGTAGAGTCAGTCTGAAAGCCTTCTTTTTGGCTCTCGTGTGAGGGTTGTCATAACTTGTGTCTATCTGCTGTTAAATGACTTTATAGAGTCCTAAGGGTAGTCTCAAAGATAAGGGATTCAAGCCGTATTTGTTTTGATTAGCTGTCCCAGGGAAAGGAGTAAGTATTGGCTGTTGGCATGTCCGAGCTAAGATTGGTTGAGGCGGGTAAAGACGGTTGCGTAGCTTACTTGGTAAAGGATTCCTTTAGTTTAGCGGTCATGGATCGATTCTAGGTGGTTAACTTGTATACCCCTATTCTCAGAGTTCACGTTCTGATCTAGTAAATCGACTTTTCAGATGAGTTCCATAGTTTTGGACAGGACAGGTGGAAACCTGGACGTAAAGCGTCTGTTAAAGCAATCGGGCAAATGCGTGTATACTAGCTTATTAGCTTTAGTAGCTTGTGTACTAGCCTGTTAAAGGAAGCAGGGGTACGCTGATTTGGGAATAAGCTGGAAGTAAAGTAGTATGAGTTGAAGTGAAGGGCGCTAGTAAGTAATAATAAGTAGAGCGGAACACTGTTGGCTGAACAAAAGACGTATGACTTGAGAAAGTAAGATCTCCGATCTGTTGTCGGGAAAAGAAGTGAACATGGTACTTTAGAATGCAAATAATAGGTCCTTTTAGCCAAATCCAGGCTTTTGAGTTTGTAGCTAGGCAGCTAAGCCAGTAGTAGTTCAGTTCAGGTCAGGGCATGAAGCTACAGGTTCTATTTGCGGTCGTGAGACAGAGGTCAGAGGCAACTTGTTATATAGGTAGCCGTGCGTGTTAATAGATCTTCTTCTATACTAGTAGTAGCAGTAGTGGGTGAATCGGTTTAATATGGGGTTTTTTTCTTTATTAGAAGGATAAGCACGGTTATTGCTGTTTGTCCCAACATTCAGCCGAGGTAGGCTACTAACTTGCTCGTTATAAGTAGTTAACGAACGGAAATAAGGCCATTTTATGTCTATAAGTGAAGATTGGATGGATGCCCGCTCCTTGGGTATGCTTTCAAAAGGGCTGTTTTCATGCGTGCTGGTGTTCGTGGTCTGTTGGTTTTTCTGTTCTCGTGGGGGAAGGCGGGATTGGCGCATCTACAAGTTGAGAGTGTGCTCGGGCAAGTGGGCTAACCAGAACTACTAGTAACGGGATTTGCCTGCAATACGAGTAAGGGGAATGGAACTCTTGTTTGAGAACTTTAGCTACGGACTTAGGTTAGCTAGCTCAGCTTCTCCTATGGCTATTTGGATTAAGGAACTAGGGTAACGCGAAGACAAAGAAGGCCTAATAATAATGGTGAGTCGAATCAGGCGCGGCAGCCGTTCCAAGGCTTTTATGCCACCGTTCCGGCCTTATTTAAGATAGGAGAATGAGGTTCAAGCAAAAGACTCCGGGTTTTGCCTAAGGCGAGTAGCAGACTCTGGTTTCAGTGCACGTGTGGAAGGCAACTCTGTTTAGCCAGCAAGCATAGGAAATAAATCCCCCCGGGGAACTTACTATTAATGCTAATCCATTAGTTCTAGCTCGAAGTTTGCCCTTAGTTGTCTCGAAGTTAGCTGCTTGGCATGAGTAGCTTGGCTTGCTCATGCGGGGCTTTGGAAAGAAAGTCACCAGGGAATTCATATACAAATCTTCTAATCCAGCTCGAGAAGTTTTATTTTGAAAAGTAGATCGGGAGTTCAAGCAGATGTTAAATTAGGGTGAGGTTTACTATTCTAGTCTACAGGCCACTTAGCTAAACGAAATCCTGAGTATCGACTGTCGTGTGAGTCTCGACCAATGTGTAGCTGCCGTTAAAAGGCTATAAGTAACGGCATTCTCAGTTAAGATAACAGGATTCAAGCTTGCTTGTGTGTACGTGCTTGTTATAAGTAGATGTAGATGTGAAGGTGCCTAAGGAACCGCCCTAACCCCCTTAAATACGTTGTTAGAGGCGTTGGCTATTCGTAGATCTGTTATACAGGCGATTTAGCTACTTTCAATCCTTAGTTTAAACTCTTCAGTGAGTCTTGCTATCTCCCAGTCGTAACTGTACCTTAGGTCCACTCGCTATGGATGCGAAGAAAGTGACAAAGTCAACCTAACCGCTTACCTTTGGAAACGCGCTAAAACAGGCCTATGGGTTCGCCTTTCTAATAGAAGAAGTATATCTAATTAGCCAGATCGTCTGAAGCATGAACAGAATCACCTTTGTTCCGAAGGCCTAGCGAGTTACTTTTTTTTGAAAGGCGGTCCTTTTCTTTCCCCGGACCGATGACTCGCTTGTTCAGTACTCCTAACTATTATAGGAGGATGCCGTCCCCTCGGGACTACCAGTAGTTTCGGTTGTTGAATCTCGTGCAAGTTAGGTGGTTGTGGTTGTATTGGTTGCAAGCGGAACGTAGGCGCTTTAGGTGTGTGTTGACCATGCACTCTCGCGTCATGTAATGTCGTATGTATGATAGAGGTGGTGTGGTGATTGACCTCAATGCTAATGGTTATCCCAAAGGTTCAACGAATGAATGAAGCTATGATCGTACCCGGATAGAGATAATGGTCTCCCTCTGATGTCTCCAAGCCAGTCATAATAGAATAGATAGGCAAAGCCGCCAATAGCAGTCTGTTCTCGCCTATCGATAGATAGTAGGTTGCTTCCAAGCTCAAACCATTTGAAACTGAATTGCTACTTTTTTCTTGTTATTGATAGAGTGGTATTCTCCGCCCCTGTCAAGTAAAGTAGAGGGAGAGAACTGGAAGAGAGAAGGAAAAAGAGCAAAGGATTTACAAGTCTAATGGGAGAAGAATGGCTGACACGTTGACTGCCTTCGAGACTCTATAAAATCTAATCCAAGCGGTCTAACCCCCGGGGCGGACCCCAACCGAAAGGCGCTAGACGGACTAACGGCAAGCGAGATAAAGAAAGCAGCTGGCCCTATGTGTAAAACCTTGCCGCGGGAGAGTCTTTCTCCAATGATAATAAAGAAAGTTTTTGGGCAAGACAAGAAAGGAACTCGCGCCCTTTGACACCAAGGGATAAGAGCTGATTGCTGGCGATGACTTGGTGAAGGGAATCTATGAGAGACGGTTCTCGAACCGGGTTCCGACCGAATAGAACGCGGAGCCAACGAGTTCAGTCGAACAGCGTAACGAGTCTAAGGGCGGGATCAAGCTTGAAAGGAATGGGCGGGCGTAGGCTTAATAGTGAACGCGGACCCCCCTGCTTATAGATATGAGATCAATGACTTAAAAGACAGATGCCGAGATAAACTGCTAGACTTCTTTATTGCGTTGCGAAGAGAAATCGAAGACGAAGATTTGCTGACGCAGTGCGGGCACTGGATGAAAAAGACAGAGAAAAGAACAACAACCCACCGGAAGGGCATACCTCAAGAGCACCAATCTCCCCCAGCAAACATCTATCTGCACGAAGCCGACCTATAGATAGAAAGAAAAATGCAGGAAAGGAAAATGAAATATGAAATAAAAAAGATGCTTTGGGAGTGTGAGATACGCGGACGGGGAGTACGCAGCCGAACAACCGCAGGGGCTTCCAGCAGTGATAGCTGAACTAACCAGATGGGTCGCCCAAAACCTGGAGCTGACATTTCAATCGGAAATCAACGTCGGATCCCGGCTATCCGAAAAACGCAGACTGAAGCGGAGGATCACAAAATGCAACAACACAACAAGGGGCGAACCAAGCGCTTGCGCGAAGGAAGAAGCGAATCAATCAGAATGGAGACAGGGAGGAGAGGCGAAAGAGAGATTTTCGAGCCTGCAAGCAGCAAGCAACAACGGCTGAAAAGCCGTTGCGCGCTAGCTTGTAGTTTAGGGGTATAGTAAGGGTGCCCCTTTCTAAAACTTATACTTCTATTTAATATAAGGTAAGCTTTTTGGAACCCTAGTTTTGGAGTTTTCCCCAACCTATAACCTATACCAACCTAAGAAAAAGGGGCTTACGTTTTTCAGCTGCATCGCACTGCCGCATAAACAATGGATCCGCTGGGCTGGATGAGCCACCTTCTCTGGAAAGGAATAGTGAAAAGCCATGTCACTTGGAACGGAACTGGTTGCCTTATTTACTTTTAGTAAGACCGCTTTGGTAAGCTAAATTCTATTATATGGGCATGGTTGCTTACAAGACAAAAGCTAGCTTCTAGATGTTCTTTGCCTGAACATATAGAAGAAGCAACCTTCTGGCCTCTGTACCAGTAGTGGAGTGGCTTGCTACTTTCAATCAGAAAAGTAAAATGGAGCAAGGCAAGGGAGAAAGAAGCTGTCCCCTCTTCTCTGATAACCCGCCGCCGGTCATATAGAGTGCTCCGCCCGCCACCGCATATGTAGAAAAAGAGGGAGCAGGGAAGGAAGAACAACCGTTTGACTTTGGCACATGAGGTGGGGGCTTTGGCTAGGTAACATAATGGAAATGTATTGGACTGCAAATCCTGGAATGACGGTTCGACCCCGTCCTTGGCCTCGGGGAATGGCGAGCAGCGCGGAACTTTAATGAATCAAATGGCATAAGCATAAGGGGGCTTTCCTTTGTTAGAAATCCACAGACAACATTCTGGAACTTCCAAACCAAAAAAATGCAACATGAGAAGGAGCTTTTTACGTTACGCTTCAATAGAATGAATTCGGTAAGGGTAGAATACGCCCCATGGTCGATCGAAGGTCCTGTGCCACTTGAACTCAAATCTATCTTACCTTCCATCCATCTTTGTCCAGCCAGCTCATAACAAAATGTTAGACCAATCTCACAGGACTGACACAACCGAATTGGTTGAGGAAAAGGAAACCCCAGCGGCCAAGCACTCCCGCCCCCAAAAGCGGAGACCGAACAACCGCCGGGTTGTCGAGGACACGTCTGAAGAGGAGGCGGGCGCCCTCTAAGTTTACCGCCCTACCCACTAATGGACTATGAGGGGGGCGAGCGAACGGGAACCGACCGAGAACC
>Ga0115851_100042_pt1:30000-32590 | contig 32590 bp, 23 predicted proteins | sample InSIn2gowninarea_FD_83865 | JGI IMG/M metagenome (GOLD analysis project Ga0115851, IMG submission 83865)
CTCGACGAAGGGAGGGAGATGCGGCGGGGGAAGGAAAACGCTTTCGGAGATCGAGATTTTATTTGTTTTTCATCGAAAACGAAGAAGGCCGAGGATGGCCTACGGTGCGTGTTATCTGAAGGGAACACGCTTTTTCGACCGCGGTGGTATGATTGCCGGGCTCTCTCCTCGTTCCGCCCGCTGGCCTATTGGGATAGCAGCCTTCGGGCTTTGCCAGCCCTTATTTTCTAATAAAGAATTCCGACTCGGCCCGGGAAAGCGCTGGCAACAACAGAAAGGAAGGGGTCCATGTAGCTGCTGCGCCCGCCCCCTTCTTAGTCAATGGGGCAGCAGGTTCGGCATCTACTAGAAAATAGAGAATCCACTTCAGATAACCACGCCTCTGCTAGGCAGCGTGTGGAATAGCCGAGAGCGGACCTTTTTGGATATATAATCCAAGTCGAGAGTGGAGTTACGGGAACAGCCGTCTGATGGAAAACGACTTTCACGTTCGGTTCAGAGAGCACTTTTTTCGTTGAGAATTCCTCGTTCCCTTTCGTGTGAATTCCCCAGCGGCGAATTAAAAACTTGTGGGGCCCTATCTATTCCATCTCTCGAGCCCCGAAGAAAACCCCCCTCCCCTTCGGACTCCATATCTCTTTTGACTCTATATATGTGGGCACCTGATATCTATGAGGGTTCGCCCACCCCGGTTACAGCATTCCTTTCTATTGCGCCTAAAATCTCTATTTCTGCTAATATTTCACGTGTTTCTATTTATGGTTCCTATGGAGCTACATTGCAACAAATCTTCTTTTTCTGCAGCATTGCTTCTATGATCTTAGGAGCACTGGCCGCCATGGCCCAAACGAAAGTAAAAAGACCTCTAGCTCATAGTTCAATTGGACATGTAGGTTATATTCGTACTGGTTTCTCATGTGGAACCATAGAAGGAATTCAATCACTACTAATTGGTATCTTTATTTATGCATTAATGACGATAGATGCATTCGCTATAGTTTTAGCATTACGGCAAACCCGTGTCAAATATATAGCGGATTTGGGCGCTCTAGCCAAAACGAATCCTATTTCGGCTATTACCTTCTCCATTACTATGTTCTCATACGCAGGAATACCCCCGTTAGCCGGCTTTTGTAGCAAATTCTATTTGTTCTTCGCCGCTTTGGGTTGTGGGGCTTACTTCCTAGCCCCAGTGGGAGTAGTGACTAGCGTTATAGGTCGTTGGGCGGCCGGAAGGTTGCCACGAGTAAGTCAGTTTGGGGACCGAAGGCAGTTCTCCGTGCACCGGACACGTAGCTTACCGAATCAGTTGCGACACGGATGGGAATGCATGCTACGAAAGATAGGATCGAGTCTGATACATCAACCGTCTACTCAATATCCTTGTACGAGTCCACAATCACTACACGAGATGAACCTTGGTTTGGTGAATGGAAGTTGGCCTTAGGTGTAATAGGACTCCCAGTTACTGCGCGCGATCGTATACTGAGGTGCTCCCCGCCGGTTGTTGGAACGACGCGAGCCGGGCCGGGCCTCGATTCAGAAAGATGAAGAGCCCAAAAGTATAAATAGGGGGTTACAAATTATCCATCTCATTGGGGGCGGAAAACGAAAAGACATCTCGATGTGATACAGCCTTTTCTATTTTAGTTGGGAAAGAACGGCGAAGCCCATCCGAACCGTCCAATGAAGAATAAGAGGAGAGCAAAGCGCCAATGGCGCGCGAAGCGCATGCGGAACGGGCACGGAGAAAAATAAGTGTGGAGAAGAAGCAGCCGAGCTCATTCCCTTCGCTTCCTGGGCCCAAAGCAGTGCAGTCTTTCCTGGCCAAATCAAGGATTTGGGGCTTCTTGCTACGCTACTTAACTATAGAAATCTATTTTTTTTAGTAATATATATGAATAGAAAGATAGATCCATCCATCTATCCTATCCGATTTCCATTTTGATATCTAAAAAAGAATCGATTTCATTCAACGTTTGATTCAAAGAACTGCGCTTAGCCCCCCCGCTCATGAAACGGCTCTGCTGCAATGGATGGCAGAGGGTCCGTAGTACCCCAAGCACTGGAGTGATCCAGTAGCCGGGAAGGGGCCTAGAAGTGCCTACTACTACACCACACTACACTTGGCTCTACACCTACACATTTACAGAGCTAACCCCCGTCCAGTCCCTGGCAGAGCTAAGAGGGCTTCCATCCTTATTCCTTATCCCCATCTTCGCCCAGGCTAACGGGGCCTTACTTCTTCAGGGGGGAGAGTGGAGCCTCAAGAAGCACTGTTGAGAGGAAAATCCTTGGCCCCTCTTCATTCTCTACAGGGTTCCAAACCTTTCTTCAACATAGGTGACAACGAGCGAAGCAGAGATGGAAGAGATCGAACACGGGAATAAGAAGCAAGCTCGCCTTCCTTTTTGATTTTTTTGATAGAGGGGGATGGAGAAAGTGGACAAAACAGACTAGCATTTCTCATCGAACAAATACGGGAAAAGAAAAAAGGACCTAAGAGAAGACGCTCTTCTCTTAGGTTTCTTCCTCCCGCGCCCGGCCCGCGTTAGAGGGGAAGATTAGCAAAGCGAGAAAAGACAGCGGG
>Ga0115851_100043_pt1:0-2500 | contig 32479 bp, 25 predicted proteins | sample InSIn2gowninarea_FD_83865 | JGI IMG/M metagenome (GOLD analysis project Ga0115851, IMG submission 83865)
AAACGATGAATTTGCCTTAAAAGCTCGCGGGCCCCGACCGATGGTCGTTCCTAGGCCCAGTCAACCACTTATGATGACTTCGCCCTTGCCTAAGGACGGCAGAAAAAGTCTAGGATTGAGATCTGAGCAGGAATTTCTCCCAGGTGAGTGGCTACGTCATAGGGTGGTAATTGGTTGCTTGGTCGAGCAGCTGCCCTTCCTTGGCAAGGAAGGAAAGGTGCTCCATAGCATCTGGGGCCGAGGCCCTTTTCTGGTTACTATAATGTAGCACCTTTCTTTTCAGGGCTTCCTTCGGAGAGTACCGCTGCTATTGTTTGAGTATAATCCTGGCATCTTTCTACAATCGTCTTTGTGGCTCCTGTTGCTGCAGAGCCTCTGTGCTGTTGGTTTTACCCTGCCCGGTAACGGGTCCTTGAATATTCTCAGGTTCCGATTGTCGACAAAAAAACCAGCTAAGTTCTTTTTTCCTTCCTCCAGTAGGTAAGGCAATAAGTTTTGCCAAGTCCAACAGGCATTAGTAGCATGCCCGTGGTACCTGTGGAATCAACTGTATGCGTTTGGGCGAAAGTTCGTGGGTTTGGTGTAGTGAAAGAGAAAAAGTAGCTTCAGTTTCTGAACAGGGCAAGCATACCTAGGAAATCGAGATTGGGATCCCATTGATCCAGCGGAAGCAACGGCTAGGGCATGGACAATAACAGATCTTTTTCCATAGCCGGGGTCCGGAGGTTTCTCGTAGCCGCAGAAGCTACGACATGGGCATAGCTAGGTGCTGGCTTAAGTACTGGTGAAAGTACCTGAACCAGTGGTGACATCGGCAGGAGAGGCTCCAGCACTGGTAGGTAAGGGCGAAGTCATCATAAGTGGTTGACTGGGCCTAGGAACGACCATCGGTCGGGGCCCGCGAGCTTTTAAGGCAAATTCATCGTTTTTCGCTCGTCTTTCATGCGTGCCTGTATGAATTGCATAAGTCATTGTGTTTTGGCGGTGGAGAAGTACAGAAGTGAACAGTGTGTTAGTATTTAGTTGTGCGAAGCATTGTTGACAAGACTTACTCAACTCACTGCTTTCACCTGCTTCCGGTGACAACTACCACTCTCTTATGAATGGGAGGGTAGAGTACCAAGACATAGGGGTTGGCCAGCGAAGGCGGTTTATTTAGTACCAGATATACGTATTTCGAATTCTTTTCATGGCAGTTCAAAGGCACGAAAGATAAGGAAAACTGAAAAGCTTCTCAAACCAGAGTAGGAATTCGATCAATTGCTATCAATGCCAGGAGGCGGATCAAGATTCATGGGAACGATAACCTTTTCCGGGAAGAGTAAAGCGAGGGATAGGATAGATGAATAGGTTTAAGCCTTTATCCGCTTGGAGGGATGAATTTCAAATTTGTAAGGCTTCGTGTTTTTCCGGCAAGCAGCTAGGGAAGCATTTATTCCCAAGCGATAGGGCTTGGAATTCAGATTGATGCCTTAGTGCACTCCGAGATAGAAAGATACCAATAATGGAAAAAGATATGCTCTTGAACTCCAACAGTAGGTTGATCAGTTACTATCGGTAGGGACGGGAGACAAAACTGCCACTGATGGGAAAGCGATAAGAAGCCTGAAAGCGATTCTGACACAAGATACGATGACAGGAAGGGAGTTCGATCAGAAATAGACAGAAAAAAGGCTGCTAGGCTCCTTTCTTTCTCATAGGAGGGGTTCGCATCCAACCCTTATCGATACCCCTCGCTAGGACATTTAAGTGAGTCGGGTTTCTTTCCGGTTCCGAAATGAGGCGGTGTTACCAATGACTCGATATCCCGCTGCTACCGAATGAAGTTCGTCCTTCACCCCTTTCCCTATAAGAAAGTGCAGGCCCCCGTAGATAGATGTCCCATATAGCCCCTCCTCCCCCGGGTTGGGTCGAAAAAAGAATCGAATTGGGTTGAGAGAAGTTTATGAATCGAGTGAAAATGAAAAAGAAAAATCGTAAAATAAAAATGGGCAAGTGTGCTTGCTTATTTTTATTATATTAGAATTAGAAAAATACCAAAAATATGAAGAAGAACTAAGGCACTTGCTTCGGCGAAACCTTTCTCCGTCGTTACGGAGTTCTTCTGCTCTAATCTCCGAAATCGAAGATCAGCTGACTGAGGAGTTAGTATTGATTCATGCAAAGATGCTCCTCTGAAGCTGGAGTAAGGGATTGTCCACCTCACCGCCCCGAAGAGCAGTGGCTTTGTTGTTTTGCACGCCTACGGAGAGAGACTCCAAAAGTACCGACGCTCAATCGAAAGAAAGAGAAATCAACTATATGCTTAACTCATGCCCTAGGAATCCCTAGACACAGGGGGTACGAGCGAATCTTTTACTGGAGGGAAAGCTGGGGAAAAGCATAGAGCGTGCGGGCTCAGCTCTCGCCCTCCTCCCGCCCGTGACGCTCCCAAACCGATCGCTATCGTTTTCTTGCTTTCTTGTTGTCTTGAATTGTTATAGAACGGCTTTCTCTCAGG
>Ga0115851_100043_pt1:10000-15000 | contig 32479 bp, 25 predicted proteins | sample InSIn2gowninarea_FD_83865 | JGI IMG/M metagenome (GOLD analysis project Ga0115851, IMG submission 83865)
TACTCAAGATATTGTGTCTGGAGAGGTGGATAGATAGGACTACTAGTTGCTCGATCAGGACCCTAGCTTTATTGCGAGCCAAAAACCTTGATGGATTCCCCTTCCTTTTCTATCCTCAGTACTAGAGATGAACGAATTCCATACGTCCGAAATTTAGATCGAAGAATTTTCTTTCTGTTGTTGGTGTTGGAATTTCATGAACGCGGAGCCAAAACGAGAACGAGTTCAGTCGAACAGCGTATATAGTAAATAGAAGTGGAAGAGCGTTTCGTTTAGAGTCGTTTAAAACGAAACGAGCCACCACAGCTGTATGATGCGCAAAGATTGGATTTTTTTTACTTTTTCTTTGCTTTGGTCGAGAATAGGTCTCCTCCCTTTCCTCCTTCCATACAGAATGAACTCCTTCTTCATGTCCTGTCTTTCATGAATGCGAATTCAGCGAACAGCAATGCTGTTGTTGCTTCTCCTGAAGACCCTTGATCAATAGTAAGGCATGGTAAAAAAAAACTGCCTGTTAAACTTGGTTCAAATCATGATTGGAAAGAGAGAGTGTGTAGGTAGGTATGATTCAAAAAGTAAGAAGGATACACTTATCTCTGACTTCCCGCGCATGCTTACTAAACCTATTCAAATAACAGGTAATCATGCAGCTCGCCAGAATCCTCAAGTCCAGAATTCAGACAGCATGCCATCCGCATTTGAAAGATACTAAGCTACACTTCGTCTTACTCATGCCAGATCCCTCTTCACTCCGAGCCGCCAACGTTCGATATAAAGAAGCTGGTTAGACTTGTCACTTTGTTAAGAATTCCATCACCTGTTCATCAATCTGCACAACTCATATACAAAGGCATCATTACCGTGGGTGCTTCATCGGGGTATAACTCCCTCAGTAAGCCTTTCTCCCATGAAATAAGTTAGCAGAACTTCACAACTCCATGTATCAGTCTTTTTCAATCAAACAGAAACTTCACTGCGAAAGCACGCAACTAAATAAATTTCAAGACTTTTTTTCGAAAAGAAGTTACAAGAGATAACTAAACTAAAAACAACTGAATAGGGGGGCCTAAACTAAACGACGAGCCCAGAAATATCAGTCTTTGTCATTGACTGGCAAGCTTCTCGCCTTCTTGATCCAGCTCCATCAAAAAGCGATCTCACTTTCCATTATGATCGGGACAATCTTGCTGGGTCTCATGTTAACAGAAAGGATCTCCATTGGATAAAGAGGACTTTTTCCCCTGTCCTTTCTTGCTCGGGTTCGGTTGTCAATCTTTTTGTTGTCTGTAGTTATTTTGGTATAGTGTAATTAGCAAAGCAAAGGCCTTAGTCTTCGGCCTTTAGTACTCCTACGAGTACTATACTGTAGCCTCCATGGCATGGCTACATAGCATTTTTCTCACTAAGGTAGCAGTGTGGGTTTCCCTACTGCTGGATTGAATCCTTTCTTTGAACTTCCCCCTGACGGTGAACTGAGACCTTCAGACACCTTCCTGTGACCTTTGAGACCTAGGTGGCACTGCACTTTGCCTTGGAACTGAGTCTTCGGGTTGGCCTTCTGACTTGGTTGGACCTAGGCGAGGACTCTTGAACCTGTTGGGTTGGACGAAGACTCCACCTTTGGTACGGGGGTGACCTTACTACTTTCAAACTAGACCCACTCAGTGGTTCATCTCCTGGCTCTCACGCGGGATTTCATACCAAACCACGAAATCGGTTCAGAGGAAGACAAGCCAATACACGCACTTGCTTTATCTAGTGGGCCGCCCCTATTACGAATTGGGGGAATCGAAGGGCGGTCCACACACGAACTAAGAGAAAGGGGGAAAGCCAGACTAGCCAATCGAATGGACAAAACAAAGCCCGGTCGAAGTCCACCATTCCAATCGGATGAAAATCAGTTCAACGGTTGGTTCCTCAGGCTAGTCTTCTGCTCTCTTTCGGTCTTTTCTTCCGTCACTCCATTCTCGAGCCTCTAGCTAGTCGATTTGAGAAACATTAGGGTCCCTCACGTGAGATGCTTTCAAGGCTCTCTGTTGTTACACTGAACTGGCCATCAAATTGATAGCCTTCGATCTGCTCCGAGGCTGCTGATCCATCTTCTCGCTTAGTTTCTTGGGCAACTTTTCAATCATTGAATTCGACCAGGGAAGAGGTTTCATAACCAGTGAAGACAATTCTGTGTCAATTCTATAGCCATATTTCTTCTGTGCTGCTTTGAGCTTCCATTTCTATTAGCTAGGTATCTGGCTATGGGGGTCTTTCCCTACCCACCGATCTGAGTACCGAAACGATTGTGTAAAAGACTCGGTGCTTCTTTCTCTATGCTATCTTTTATAGGCATTCATTGGTGCATTTCCTTTGTAGGACTGCTCCCCAACCGCTCTTTTTCTACAACCTCTTTTGGAAGAGAATCTGTTGTTTAATCTAATAGGTTGTACGTACCCCAAGCTGAGCTAAAAGAATGATTCAACCTTCGTCCAGGCCTAACTGGAGTGAGTCCTCTTCTACTATCTAGGTATCCCGGTAGTTCGCTAGCAATCTGAGTGAATAAGGGTCCTGTTAACCTCGAAACGAAAGTAGGTAGAAGGAACCCCGCTAACTCTGAGAAGGTATGCTGCCCCGGTAAACCCGAGTTAGTCCGGTAAGCCCGATCGGGATGAGAAAGGTGGACTTGTCCTGCCATTAATTAAATTAAGAAGAAAGCCCGAGGTAACTATCACTAGAATTCCGAACCACCTATCCTAGTAAATAACATCTTTTTTGTTTTATCGAATCGCTTTCTAACTGCTAACAGAGTAGGTTGGTATTGTTCCTAAATAGAATAGGGCTGGTCCCAGTGCCTCTTTCCTCTGAGCTGGAATAGGGGTAAAAGAACGAAGTTGGCTTCTACTGCGGCCAGGCATAAATAGAGGCATTCCTGGGGTGATTTCCTGCTTCTTCCTGTGGATTCCCTACCCAAAGGGAAAGGTTACGGTACATAGGTACTAAAGCCAAGGCCTTTTTTTCCTTCTATCGTTCCTATCTATGCGTCTCCCGACTCTAGTTCTATCATTTGAAGGTTCTTCTCGATCTGTTTAGACGCCCTTCCCTATGTAGGTTCTTTGTAGGATTTCAATCTGAGATTCCGACTTTGAAGAGAAGTTATATCATTCTTGAAGTCCAGAACAGGGTCCCGGTCGATAGAGTTTCCTTCCTTCCTTCTAATTCTTTCGATCTTTCTTCTTCCTACGTCCCCCTTCTTCTGGAGTTCTTTCCCGCAGTCGGTTCTTGGTCTTTTTCGTATCGAAATGTATCGCCCTTACCTTACACGAGCCCTTGTTCCCTATCGTTCTCCGCCAACAGGCTTAGTTGTAATGGATTCCTTCTGAACGGGATGCTTCTGCCTCCCTGATCGCTTTGGCTTAAATGCTTTTCCTTATCCATATTGCCTTCCACCTTGTCAATGGAATTTCCATAATAAGAAGACTACTGATCGCCTGAACGGTCGTAATACCTCACCTAGCCTTCCATTAGCATTAGGCCTTTCTTCCCTAAGCGCCTTCCCTTCCATTAGATACAGAAGGAATCCCATACCTACCATTCCCTTGATTCCTTGGATACCTGACATTAGATCCCCTTCCAGCAGTGCTTAGATAGGTTTCGCCCATACATATCCCTTTCTTGGCACTTAGGATGCCATGCTTCTTTGAAAAACTTGTCTTTCTAAATGAAAGTGGAAGACTGGACCGTACATTCCGTGGTTCATGGGATTGGGATTGAGACCTTAACTTGGATTGACAGATTCCTTGGTGTGCTTTTAAGGATACCTGACACATTAGATCCCTTCTTATCGACATACCTGCCCTTCTCGCAGAAGCACTACTGTTCACGAGCCCGAGCCCCTATCGTTTCGTTCTCTTAGCACGGATTGATCGGAAGCGAAATCATCAACTTCGGAGTTTTGTAAAGTAAAAGACATAGGGGTTGCTGGTTCGGGCGTGATGGCTCTCGGCTTTCGTGACATTTCTTTATGGCACTGGTACTTGTATCCCGCACTTCTTCTCCTTATCCCGCAGCACCTTCTGTTGTGTAACTTCTCTTTGCAACCTATACCTCTAAAGTAGGGTTCTTGCCTTTCCGAGCTAGTTGGAAGCTATGCATCGTGAACTGCAGCGTTCATTGAACCCTTTCTTCTTGCCTCTGTCCCTCTCTCTGAAAGCTATGGCATCCCACCGATCCTCGCATCGGGTCTGCCTTTTTTCTTTGCTATCAAGGCAAGGCATTCTATGGCCTCTTCCGCCACGTCCAGAAATGGTATGCCACCAAAGATGTTTTCTCCTTAGCCAACCAAATCTGATGGCAATAACCGTCTTAGGATTACTTCTTTTGGGTCCATCAACAGGAAAAACGAGAGCCTTCTAAGGGGGATCCATACTATTGATCAGAAGGAAGAGAGGTTCAGCGCAAGATGTCCCCACAGGTTGATCTGACCCCTTGTTTCGACCTCAATCTCAGGTAGTGGTCGTGCAAGAGACAGGCTATTGTGTTTTCTTTGGCTCATCATTGATCTGTTGGAAAAGCAAGAAACAAGAAACTGTATCCAAGTCCAGCACAGAAGAAGCCGAGTACCGTGCCATGTCTTCTGTTGAGTCATTTTTTTTCTTTGCTTATAGCTTTAGAAGAGTAGTCGCACAGTGAAGTCAAGCGTTAGCAACGTCTTGCCCAAGTGAAAGAAAGACAGGAAGTATATCAGTGATTGAATCCCCGCCTCTACCTCTGTTCGTTCCAAATGTCTCCCCTTCTCTCCAGTCTTTTATGTTTATCATCCCGCCTATCTGGATGAGTATGCCCTCCATACAGACATAGAGAGCTTGCTAGTTTAGAATGAGTGCTTCTATCGGCTTTTCTGAGTTCCGCTTGTGGACTCTCTGTGACTGTCTATTTCGTGACCCGACCAATTGACTCCCGCTCCTGCTATCCCTGCTTCTGTCCTCGCGGAATCTCGATATCGATCTCAA
>Ga0115851_100043_pt1:20000-32479 | contig 32479 bp, 25 predicted proteins | sample InSIn2gowninarea_FD_83865 | JGI IMG/M metagenome (GOLD analysis project Ga0115851, IMG submission 83865)
TCTATAGGTAGAACTACTGTGAGCGGTCTAAACTTCAACCCTTATTTCTTTCTTCATATTGTAAAGGGGGGCAAAGCCCGTTTTTTGCTCCCTCTATTGGTAGATCAAAGGCCCTCCTGCCGTCGTTTCAGTGACTCATAGGGCTTCCCTCAGCTCAGTCTTTTTGGTTCTTGAGAATGGTCGCCACCTCTCCCAGGACCGGAATGATTATCCCCGCCCGATGGGTCTACATCCATCCCTGAATGTCGTCGGGTACTGTTCACTTCCCCGCCATTCTTGTAACCGTCACCTGTAATCCGCGCAGGTGTGTCCGCACCCCCCTGAGTGGACGAGAAAGAAAGGATTTCTCGGAGCAACCCCCAGGTTCCAGACCCAGGAGTAAACTTTCCCGTATGAGCATTCGGTACATGTATCAGTCCGTGGAAGGGTGAAAGGGTCACCACTACTGAGGATCTCCCCCCTAATCTTAAATAGGTCGTCGAGGGTTCGCCGCGGTTCATTGCTGTGCTTACACACTAGGCTACCCTTCTCCGAAAGCTCCGCGGGACCACCTACCACTAGTCTTCGGCCGGAGGGGTTTATTGCACAAAAACGCCGGGACGCAGGCTCCCGAAGAGGGAAGCCCAACGAATATCAGATGCAAAGCCCCGCACCTCATTAAGATCATATTGGCATACTCTCCCAAAAAAAAAAGAGCAGACCCCATTGAAGACGAGAGTGAGGTACAACAAGGCCATTTCTGTCCACCGCCCTTCTCACGGAGCCGCACGTGGACGTTACCGCTCATACAGCTCCCAGCCAGCAAGCAGTTAGCCTTCCCCTACAAGGAATGGAAGTGTGGATGAATCGACATCAAATAGAGGAATTCGGTTTTTCTTTTCAGCAATACCATGATAAGAGCATCCCTTTCACAAAAACCTACGGATCCTCCCTCCCCCCCCCCCCTATCCTGCCACTTCAGGACCTTGTGATCTTTGAGAAGATCATTACGAGCCCTCTCCTCGGGGGAGGGGTTTTTATAGATAGAGAGGTGAGTCGAGGGTAGCCCCCCGCTTGACCGATTTCTCGGAAATCAGAGGAAAATCTCTCATCTGATGACCCTGAACAAGAAGGAGCTGCTCTCGATGTGAGATCAGCAGCAAAAGAAAGAAGAGGAATTGGATGCCCCAGAGCAGCAGCCCCCGGATAAGCCTTAAAAACACACACACACAACGGACCGGGCACAAACAAAAGAAACAAGAAAAGGGCCATGATGATGATCCTATGTTCGTTTTCGCCCTGCCCCGATGATGCGCTCCTTGCTCGCGGAGCTACATACCAGAAAAAGAAAAAGAATCTCTCTATTACTTTACTTTGAGAAGAGAATCGTTGGTTTGACCGACGGACTACGTGGGAAATACGAGATCTAGGCAAGCCGCTACATGTTCTCCCCGCGCCCTTGAACGATAGAAGAACTACTTATCTTCTCTTAGATAGCAGTCGATCGGTTCGCATCTATGGTCAATCAATAGGTCCGCCGCGGATCTATTCTTCTATACGATAAATCGCCATCTCGTAGCACCACCACGACACTGATTCTCGTTATTTTTCCGAGCCCCCCATGCCGTGACTTCGACTTTGAGTATGATGAATGAGTGGAAAGATCTTTATAGAAGTCCCTGTCCAATCCAACCAAAGAGTTAGTATCTAATAAAAATATATATATATATTTTTATTAGATTTTAGATAAGGGGGAGAACAGCGAGTTTTTTCAGAAAAGACTTGCTGCTCCCCTATCCGAATCCCGCGAGTGACTAAGCGCGAGACGAGCCATAACATAAGGGGCGAATCTACTCTTCGTAGAATCGACCCTAGATATCTTCTTTTTTGGTATATTTGCATCAGGCTTAGCCCCTACCTACTAGTAAGAAGGTGTTCCCGAAAGGGGACGAAACCCGTCTAAGATCCTGTGTGCGGCTTAGTAGCGCGTGAACAGAACAGGTAGCCTAAGCGGAACTCAATATTCAACCAACCTATGATCCATTTATTTAATTTAATCAGCTTACTATCAATAAACCATGTGTTAGGTTCTCGTTGCGGGAGATCTTGGAACGTGCCCGTCGTGTGAATGCGCATACAAATAGGGTCACTATTCGCCTACTACTAATAAGGGCGGAGAGTGGATTCTAGATTATATCAGTCGGGTAGGCTGGACTGGGATTCTGGGAAAATCTCTACGAATTCTTCTTTGCAAGAGACATCACTAAAGCCAGGGATGTCTCCGGCAGCCTTGCTGGGATCTCCAGATCGAATAATTGGTTTACAAGACGCTCTTAGGGGGTCTTGTCTTCTCGGATTCCAGCTTTTTACTTTTCTTATAAAAAGCTTTGACCTACTCCCTGAGCAGAGATGTACGCTTTATACGGGTAGTGGGGTCATGTATACTCATGGGATGGCTTTTTTTGGAGTAATTTGACAAAATTCCATTGCATCCAAATCAATCAAGATCTAAGTAGTCGTTCAGTAAACTATTATACTTATCGCATGCAGTATCCGAGTCTTGCCCATTTAAGGAGTATGGAGGAGGTATGTGTCCTCTCGGTCGCCTTGACCCATCACAGATCAGCCCGAAAGTACCCCTTTCTATTATGATGATAGGGGTGGATGGTAGAGCTAGAACGGGCATAATCGCTGGAACAGCTAGAAGTAGGCCGACTATCTTCCATAAATCAAATAAATATATAAATATATATATGGATATTCGGCGTTTAATGAGATAGTAAAGTTCTAGACTCAAGCTAGCAAAAAACAAGACTGAGGTCGATAGGGGCATTACTGGTAATTGCTAAGGTGCTTTCTAAAGTATTAACCATTGGCTAGCGCTCATCTCCAGCTCTGTTTCCAGCCTTTCATTTCATATACCATTCCCGTATGCCATACGTCCAAGCCTTCTCCCATCAGTAGTTGGAAGCAGAACTGAGACTGGATGTAACTGAAGGAAAGGGGATATAGGTACGGTAGGAGGGCACGGTTAAGCAGGTAAGTGAAGGCTCTCTCTCTCGCTCTGTGGTCTTGTGTAAAGCCTTTCCGCCCATTATTGATCTTCATTCTAAGTAAGCAGGTAGAAAGGCAGTGGAGGTGATAGCAAAAGAAAGCAGGGAAGCAGAAGCAAGAGGTCCTCATCAAACTTTTGTGTAATTGTAATAAAGCTTCTCGGTCGCATTTCATTGATCTCTAAGGCAAAGTCTCGCTTAATCGTTCATCGATCTTTTCTTCTTTCTTCAACCGGTCATATCTGATCTGTAGCTGGTAGCGACATGAGGAAAAGGTCCGGAATGGTCTATTTTATTTGCGAAATCGCGAGTTTAAGGGGTCGGATGGGTCAAGTACGGCCTCTAAAAACATGCGAGAATCGGCTTTTTAGTGGCATCTGTCTGAGGGCATCTGGAATTGTCTGTTTCGGTATTTACTCTTGTAAACGGTAACAAACGCTCATCTGTCCACGAATACGCTTCCCTTCTTTTATTCAATTAGGGCGAATACCTTGTAACCGAATTTTTTTCTTGAAAGATATGCTACTTCCCGGTCGAGCTGTCTTGTAACGGTCTCTAGGGTCTTCGGTCGAATTGGTCTTCTTTCCTGTAGTAGTTCATCTGATGAGTTCATCGCGCAATTTGAGTTTAAGCATCGGGCTTCTGAAAGCTATCTTCTGTAGGGATCTCCGATCGCCTTGTATAACTATCGATCAATGGCTTTCGCGCTAGGAGATCATCAGCTTATGGCAGGAAGGATGGATGAGCTCCCTATTGATATAAAAAAATAGAAAAGGGGATGGGGGTGAAGTCTGAGCCTCGGATGAGGGGGGAATAAAGACACTGGGAAAGGAATCATGGTAGTACGCCCCAAGATTGGAATGAGGGAAAGGAATAGAAAGATAAATGGATGGGGAATCCCCCTATGTGCTGAGAATAAGAGGAGCCGACAAACTGAAAGATACCCGTGGGAAAGCATGGGAGCCCCAAGCCTATGTAATAGTATCAACCCTTAGAAGATAGTTTAGCATCACCCTACCGATGAGTCTGGAGGAAAGACTGGTGAATCAGGCAACCCCTCTACCTTGAATTCATAACTTGCATAATGAGTTGCATCGACATCTTTGCCCGTGATCGAATGCCCCTTTCCCACGCCACCAATCGACGAATGCTGAGGAAGGAGTGAATCAACTGATGCAACCAACCACCGATGAACTAATCAACAACCGAACGAGACTGAATCCAAGCGAGTGAATGAACGAGTCAGGGGTTTGTAAAGAGCAAAGGACTATAAAAAACACTACCCGGAATAGGAGTCTTGGCTTATGCGTTTGAGTTTGAGCTGGAAGACGAGTCAAAGAAGTCAAAAAAGCAGGAAGAGGCATAATAGCCATCAACCGGAAGCAGTGCAGAAATAGGAGGAGAGCTTGTCTCAGCAAGTGATTGGGCTTGCCACCTTCCTAACCCGCTGACATAGGCATAAGCTGCTTCCAGAGCAGAGCTTGCGAAGCTAACAAGCCTACAAAAGCTAGCTGGCATAAGCAAAGCAACTAAGAAGCCCATAATAGGGTCCCTCATAAGGCAAAGCTATGCATGTTTATATAGTCCACTGGAACGAACTCACAAATCAATGGGATAATTTTCTTATAGCAACTAGAACTCTACTCGAAGAAAAGAAGTAGCCGGCTGGCTGAGGTAACTTCTACTTGCCGAGGAGGAAATGCTCTTATTTTTAGTTCTTTCAAAGATTGTTCCTTCCAAAAAACAGGACCTATTCCCTATTCCCTTAGTTGCTGCTTGCTTTCCGGTGCGAGGCGAGTAAAAAGCTTGACCATCTTTGAGGCAATTCACATTGTGTTCGTATAGTGACAAAGTAAATCAAGAGCATTCCCCCTCTATTGCCCTAGACGAGTGATTGGTCGAACATTGGAAAATGGAAAACTTACCCGTATTTTTGATTAAAACCTCTTCTTACCTTATTCTTGACCACTATTAGCACAGCTTCGAAAATCGTTATCTTTTATTCGCCTATACCTATATGTGACAAATGAATAAAAAAGAAAAATGGAGAACTCGATCGAAGGGAAGGCTTGAGTTCAAAGACGAAGATAAGGCTTGGTGGCTTGCGAGGAAAGACTAGCTAACAAGCGAACGAACAAGAGCTCCTACTCGTCTTCCTGCTCCAACTCCTATATAAGAAGCTACATATGCTCTGACAAGACGCTTTCTATTCTCTACTGCTTTCCTTTTATTATTCCTACTGCTACTCTTAGTCCTCCCATTAACTACAGCCAAGACTCCGCCTCTATATCCTATGCCCCGTTCTTTTGTAATTTGGAATCGTTGATTGCTTGTGGTGAATTGCGGTTCCTTTGTTTGTGTTATACTGGTTTCCTTTCCTTCAGGTGTGCTGGCAAGCAAGGGAGGACGAGGACTGGAGTCCCAACCCGAACAACAAGGATCAAAGAACGTCTTAAAGCTCGCCTCTTTGCTTTCTTAAAAAGAAAAGCGGACTACGCAATAAGAGGCTCAACCATAAGCCCAACTCTAATGGCGGGGGGGGAATGTTGAAAACAATCTTATTGGAATTATTGGAAGCGGCTTTCGAGTGAGGGCAATCGTCATAGTCAGCCAGCGAGCAATCCCAAGAAAGCCAGCTACCTAGCCTTTCTTATTCCCATTGCTAGCTTAAACTGAGGAATAAGAATAGGAAAAACCTCCAAGCCCCTATAAAGAAAGTAAGCTATTTCAATGTTATTTTTTTGTCTCTTTCCTCTGTCTGGTACCAAAGCCACTCGAACTCGAATGCCTCACCCGCACCAACTCCCTCAAACACAAGGGAGCGGGCACTGCTCTCAGCCTGTCGTAAAAACAAAAAAAAAACAAAACAAAACTCCATACCGGAAGATCATTACCTTATTCCTAGAACGGAATATAAACATTGGTACAACAGGAGGATCGAGAGACCTCGAGCGACACATCGTAATTTACGCTAACCTCAGCGTACCATCGGAGATACTTTAGCCACAGCTTAACCCATGGTTGAAGAATGAGGCGATCAAGAAAGTCCTCCCCCCTAAACTTGATAAAATGTCCGAAGACCTTCTCTTTCCTTTTCATTACAAACAAAGCGAAGGCGCTACTTAGCCCTATAAAGAATGAAGGCCCGTGCGACACCCGGCGTTAACACTCCAAAATCTGGAAATGCTAACCACAGTTTCAATGGTAACGGGAATACGCCTGACGGCGAAAGCATACAAAGATAGTGACGCTTTCATCGCTTAGATTTAGGGCGATAGGGCGCACCACAGATACGATAAGAAGCACCCCTCAATCGATAGGTCAAAGACAGAGACATAATACCAGTTGCATCTCTAATCTTTGAAAAATCGGGGTCTTTTCCACATAATAGCGTCAACCAAAGACCAGAGCATCTTAGCAGACACCGGAGAGAAATCCCTAGTAACTTCGTCGCTCCAAAATCTTTTGGCAAACTCCAAAACATGACTTATAATAAAAAATGTTTTAAATGAGAGACTTTTCTTTAGATATATTATAGTACACTGAAACTTTTTATTATGGTAAGTGGCCGCCACCTTCTCGTCGGCGATCACCGTCGCCAAGAATGGCATAGTCGCAAAGCTTCGTCGTGCCATACACCCTCTCAGCAGCTATCCACACAAGCATATGATGTGTAAGTGTGAATAGAGGACAAGAACTATAAAATCCGAGGGGTTGACCCTTCGTGAACGTCACAACCGATGCCCCATAGCCTTGATTAAAAAAACTATATGGTAATTCAAAGACTACAGAACAAAGTATGAACGCCCAGGAAGTTGCAAAGGGATTTCCGAGCAACCCTGCAATCATACAGGACGTAAGGATAACACAGGTAAGGAATCGGTAGCAGCCTTGAGATCAAAAGAAAATCCTTTTTTTTTCCTCTCAAGTACTGCAACGGTTGGGTCTGGTTATAGGTACCATCCATTCTTAACCTTGCCAAAACCGTCATGGCCCAATCATGTATAGGCCGTACCAAGGCCTGATACAAGGGTAGGCCAACCAATAGGGAATAACCTTTTCTTCCCTGCTCCCTCGACCTTCATTCCCATCCTGCCAAGCTGAGGCTGCCAGCACATTGTATCTAACCACACTGTAGCAAATCGATACAAGTAGCTAAACAGCTTGCTATACCATACAAAGGCATCTCCGGCCGAACGGTTAGGCAAGACTACGGCGCCTGGGTAAACATCCCGTTTACCAAACAAGACGGCGAGAGTTTCACTTAACCATTCCCCTCCTGCAGCCAAAGCGATAGCGGCTGTAGCATCCACCGGTAATGTGTGGAAGAGGGTAAGCTTTCTATATGGATAGGACGTATCAACACCTTTTGCATCTTTTAAAGAGAATTTCTAAGAAAAATAAAGTGTTGGGTCCTGAGGACCAGGATGGCCGAAGATCAAAACCTAAATGTGCCAGGGGTTGATCATCGAAGCCAGGGCAATAACGATGAAGGAATTTGAGCGCTGATGTAGCTAACAGCCACCTTCATAGTCGATTCATTAGGGTCGTCACCTTCTACTCAACTAGTGGAAGGATCCACCGTTTTCTTTGTCTGTTAAGCCTCACAGCTATGGGACTTCCTAAGGAAAACTGCAATCGTAGTACTCACAAGACAAGACCACCGAGATCTTCGACTTAGCTCCCAAAGGTAATCCACCCGGCCCTTCCCCAACCTATACAAGGGGAGCGGAAGATAACGCAAGAGAGAACTTATGACTTCGCGGATGGAGAGGGATTCGAACCCCCGGTATTCCTATCAATACTTCGGTTTTCAAGACCGACTCTTTCAACCGCTCAGACATCCATCCCCTTCGCGCTTCGCCCGCCCTATCTATCCGCGCGCTGGCAGGTAGGGGCTTATCCATGTGATTCGCTACGCTTTGCTTGCGCCTATCGGCGGACTCTGTTGCCTGCCGGTTAGCGAAACTTTTCCGGTAGTACGAATCGCTACGCTTCGCTTGTTTCTATATGATAATATGCACCTTGGTTGCTGCGCTCCCCGCGGGTAATAACAAGAGAGTTAAGAACGAATTATCTTCCAAACAAAAAGAGTGATTGAGTCCGACTCGCGAACGATCGGCAAGTGAAGGACCGATCCTTTTGCGCCAGTACTGTTGCGAGACTGGTACTTGGCGGCTCACGAGCAACATATAGACTAAGGTTGCCCATCACTCCCTCGCTCTTTTTTGAAGGCCCTTTCTATTCTCTTTCTAGTATGGTTCCTCCATAAGAACACTGAACGCCCAGCTTCGCAGAGCAGCTCTCTCCCCAGCCCACAGCATAGTGTGGAATCTGGATCGTTTCATCGAGCACCATTTCTTTTAGATATAAAGGTGTTCTGACTCTATTGGATCAAGTCATAATCTACGCCTTTTACTAGTATATTACTATGGGGAGAGACTAAGCTCTATTTCAGAGATTGGACTCTCTTACTGTGATTAGCCCCTACTAGTAAGAAGCTGTTCCCGAGCCAGGTTCCCTGGATCCACGTGTTCCTAGTCGGGCCTAAATGAATGAATGAAGAAGCGCGCCCGGGTAGACTTCCAGAGCTCTTGCTCTGCGTATCCTCCTACTTATTATTCTGGGGGTCATAAAAACATACGAACCGCCTACTCTTTAAAGCTTAAAGCCCTACCATTATATTTTTAAAAATGAAAGCTGCTTTCCCTCACTAATCAAAAACTGCAATCCCTCCCCTTCTGTTACCTACTCTACTTTTACTCATATCTTCGGTATACCTCAATACAAGACAAACACAGGAAAGGATATTCAATCAAAAACCGGGCGATAGCCCTATTCTCTCTCAATTGCCTATCTTTTATAGATGAGGGAGAGTACCTTAGCAGTAGCTTCCAACACTTAAGATGTACCTCCTCAAGTGCCAGATATGAATGTTTTATGAATTTCATACGGGACTACTTACTTACCTAAAGTTCACTTCTGACTTACCAAATAAATTTACTGAAGGAACTGACCTAAGCATAGCTCTCTCTCTCAAATACAAATGCCAAGAAAGAGATTCCTTGGATAAGTGGAAAAATGCCTTTCATTTCTCTTTTAAGGCGTTTGTCCTACTTATAGTATCAGTCCTCCGGCCTATCGAAATTCGTGTTTTTATTAACCAACAACACATGCACTTTGTTGGAACTAAAAAAAGGTTATTCAATCCACTAGTGCAACTGAAAGCGCACCTACTGTTACTAGAAGTCTAGTCCCTCTCAGGTACAGTTTCGATCTCGAACTAACTTACTTTACTTAATAGGCCGGAAGAGAGAGATATTCAGAAAACCCGATTTCCTGTCCTGTCTTAAGAACCTGACTCAAAAGAGAAAAGAAAACCAAACTAAAATAAAAGAGATATCACTTTCGACGATTGAACTGCACTTTTATATCCAGATTGGAACTGGATTTGAACGTCTTTGGATCCTGCTTAGAGCCGGCTTTCACTCCACTTTCACTTTCATATCAGGAGCGTCGACTTGTGCACTTGCAATATCGAATTTCACTTTCCGGAATCCTTGCTCCTGGCCTATTGGTTGATGATAGGGTTCCTGTTGGTAGAGTTCCTGCCCTTGGCCTTGGTTCCAGTCTCGTCTCGCATGCCAGCAAGTATTCTAGAAAGAATGACTCGGTTTCATGTCATGTAGCTACTATAGCTCCTCTCGCCTTTCTAGCCTGCCTTGTGTTGCTCGGAAATGGCTAAGCCTTTTTCGAGAGGCTTTCACCCTGAAAACTTAACTAGACCCCGTTCCCTCTATGTCCATTCAATCTTAATCTTGCTGCATGAATGCACTGTAAGACCGGGGATGCCCTCAATGATCCCTTCCTCTTCCATAAAGGCTTTCACCCGCACTAGCACTAGTATATGGTGATATCCAACTCGAAAACCCGAAGACAAACAAGCTTACCTTATTATTAGAGAAAGGGGAAAGGGGGTAAACCCAAAGCTAAGAAGCTGACAACTGCGAGACTAGGAGAATGGGAAAGACTTGGTATATAATCCGTGCCTTCGTTCCGGCTATAGTCCATTAGCAAGCGAGTAGGGGAACCGTTCCTTCCGTTCAGTAAGGGAATACAAGCATTACGGGGAGTTTTAAAAAAGGAATATGAATATGACTCTTCCCAACTCAAGTCAAGCGAAGCATAGTGAGGAAGGAGGAGAAGAACTACTAGAGAAAGGCTAAGTGAAGTACTTCTCGGGACTTCTCTTTTCTTCTTTCAAATTCTTCTCTTCTTTTCTTGCTTATCACCGACTTTCCAAGCGTAGTCTGTAGTAGGGAGGGCCATTCTCGCAGGAAGTAGCATACTCATGTTGCCTGCTTTCCTTCCTTTCGTCTCGAAGGCCGGTTCAGTAATAGAAAAAATCCTTCTAACTGGCTAGTGCATTAAGGTGGCATGCCTTACTCCGGGCCAGCAGTGAACGAAGTGTTAAAGTAGAGAGAGCTAGCGTTCCGTACTCAGCCGAAAAAGCAAAACTCCAGCTAAGCTAATAGCTCTAATTGTGGGATATCTAAAAAAGATGCTCTTGTTTGTGGCCCTCCTTCTCTTCGGGGTAGCTAGATTAGTCGCAATAGTCCTTATTAGTAAACTACAGCCTCGTTGTTAATTGACTCCCTACTTCCATTTTAGCTTCCTCCCACCCCCTTTTTCCCTCTAAAACCCTTCGCTCCACTCATTTTAGCATTTCTTAATCAGACCTGGCTGAACTGGGAACGACATAGATCAAAGGGTCGTTCATTAGCCCTACTAGTAAAGCACAGGAAAAAGAGGGATTGATTTCGACCTTGCTTTTAGTTGTAAGGCTAGCTTTTGACTTATAGGGCGCTTAGGCTTAGCTCATCAAACAAGTGCGCCAAAAGTGGGAGGTGGTATCGTATTATCTTATAATAGGAGCACACCCGCTTTTAGCTCGTAGTTTCACTCTTGCTTTTGCCTTACCTTCTATTCTATTAGTAAAGAGCGTGTTCTCATCTTTTGAAAGAAAGATGTACAGTGGCGGTCTTCTCGTCAATCTTCGGAGCTGAGCTAGGCACTGGCTACAGGGCGACCGACCGATACTCTTTTTTTTTTCGGTATGCCGCAGAGCGAATGAACATAAATCCAACCTAATATCATGAATATCCTTCGACCGTTATCTCCTCATCTTCCTATTTATAAGCCACAGCTCACTTCAACGTTTCCTATTTCCCATAGAATCTCCGGAGCTTTCCTAGCCACTATAGTCTTGTTTTTTTATCTTCTTTGTATGAAAATAGGTTTTATTTGCTTCACCTATAAGAATTTCTACCAATTCTTCTTTTTTTCATCAAAGCTCATCCTAATCTCCGTCGAGATTACTGCCTTAGCCCTGTCCTATCATCTCTTTAATGGGGTTCGTCATTTATTGACGGATTTTTCGGGATTTCTCTTTCTTAGAATTGGAAGAAAAAGATTGAAATGACTGTTTCCAAATTTCACCTATACCTTTGAGATTCAAAAAAAAATGGATTTTCTTATGAAATGTTTATTATTATTAGCGTTGATAGCTCTCTTCTTTAAAGCTTATGCCGTAGAAGCTGACATCGGGCTATTGGCGTTTTATCCGCATCTTCCCGACCAAGACCCGGAAGGGGTTCGCTTTGTTTGGGATGAACTCGCAAAGACGCCACTCTACGAGGACTTCCCTCGTAGAGTGGCGTCTTTTATAAGACTCGAGTTTCTCAGTGGAACTAAAAAAAAGAGTTTAAGCTCTTTTGGCTTACTTTTAGCCACGCGTGGCGGCTGGCTATCCGCATGTGTCCCAAAGTGACGTCCATTTTTTGGTAATGGGTATACTCGAGAGAAAAGTTTGGAATTCGACCTCTCCTTATACGCTCTAAAAAGGGGTCATGGACTCCTTTTTAGTTTAGGATCCCCTTTCTACATTCAATTATTTATTGAGCCTGGTGTGGAATCACCTTACACATTCATTGTTGGTCTGGCTGCTGGTCTAGCGATCCCTCCTAGCCGCCGCCTAGAGTGTAGCCTGCCTGTTGAAGACCGTAACGTAAGTAACTCTGTGCTTCATACGGAGGAAATGAAAGCAGAATTCGTTCGGATCCTCTCACATGTTCAATCTTTTTTTAGCGGTTTCCCCAGAGATCTTTATCATTAATGCAACCTCCATTTTGCTCATTCATGGAGTTGTATTTAGTACCTCTAAGAAATATAATTATCCACCGTTAGTCAGTAATGTGGGTTGGCTTGGATTACTTAGTGTTGCGCGCCTAGGAGGGCAGCGCGCTTTGGGATGCAGAGGAGCTATTATCGCCCAGCTCCCTAACCTAATGCGGCACCGGGTTCGGACCGCAGGGAACCGTAGCATGGGGGGCCGTCTAATCCTTTTGCCGCCGCAAGGCTGGCTAATCGTACGCAGCAGGCTCGAAG
>Ga0115851_100045_pt1 | contig 32234 bp, 33 predicted proteins | sample InSIn2gowninarea_FD_83865 | JGI IMG/M metagenome (GOLD analysis project Ga0115851, IMG submission 83865)
CAAGGTAACCGAAAAGGTACTCTATTGGGTATTATTATGACAATTGTATTAGCAATAATCTTTACAGGATTACAAGGTCTAGAGTACTACGAAGCACCTTTCACAATTAGTGATGGAGCCTACGGAAGTACATTCTTCTTTGCGACAGGATTTCATGGATAGATTTTAATCAGTCCTCTAATAATAGTTAGATAAATAGGGAAAAATGCAGGAATGACTCTTAGTTAATCTGCAGCGTAGCCTTTAAGGAACGTTCAACGACTAGTGAGCTAGATCTCAATTCAATAACCCTAGCAAGTTTTTACTTGTATTATATAGTCTGAACCTTATAGCAATATTAGGATGTAACATAATTGTACACGTAATCATCGGAACATTATTCATTGCAGTGGCTTTTTTCCGAGTATTATCATACCATTTAACAGATCATCACCACTTAGGGTTTGAATCATCTATCCTATATTGACACTTTGTCGACGTAGTTTGACTATTTTTATACGTGTCAATATACTGATGAGGAGCCTAATTAAATAATAAAAATGAATACTCTTATTATATCACAAATGGTAACGCAACTTGAAAATAACCCAGATCTCTTAGCCAATATTTGTATCACTGCAAGTGCTCAGAAAGCTATAGATAATCTGACAGGTATGCTTAGTATGCTTCCCCTCGACAGTCCTGTTTGACAATTTATTAACCTAAACCAAACAAATTTGGTTGAAGTAATGGCTACTATTTCTAATTATGGGATAGAAACATTCGAATGCCCTAAAATTTTTCCCGAGGGTTACTTGCTTAATGATATAACTAGAGAGGCCGGAGTATATGTATGAACGGCTGCTCAAGAACAATATCAATATCAATATATAGGAAGTGCGATGGATCAGCTTAATCGAATAAACGGCCACTTAAAGCATATCTCTCAGTTTTCTCAGTTGTCTAGCATGTATAAATGGGCCTTAGAGAATGGAGGAGTTTCAAATCTTTATTGAGGGGAGGTTTACAGAACATTTAACTTTTACTTAAATTTTGTACAAACCCACCTTTACCACCCTTTAACGTATTGGGAATTTTACATATTAAAAGCTATCACAGAATTATATCCTCGGATATTAGAACAGTCTCTGCTTGATAAGAATAGCTTTCACTGAAATAAACAAAAAACAGTTTCTTTCTCCTATAGTAATAAATTATATATCCCACAACAACTCCACTTTATGCAATACCCTTGTCCTAGCTCTATTTCTGTAGAAATTTTTAGCTATACTACCGGAAAAAGATTACGTCCACCTGTTTTTTCGATGAGTTTAGCAGCAGATTTATTAGGTTTTCAAAGTTCAAACGAATTATTAGTACACCTTAATAAAGAGCAGGGATTTGTTTCAAAAACCTTTGGTCAACGAGTAACAGTTTACGTTGTATAACAACCCCCTTTTCTCATATAAGTATCTAGGCTTGTAGTTTAGCGGTTAGAACGAACAACCGATAATTGTTAGATGGTGGTTCAACTCCATCCTAGCCTAACGCGAATGATATTTCTTTTCCGAAAAACATGGGTAGATTACCTATTATAAATTAACTTTTAAGTTTACTATCATACCTTTGATTGTAAATGTCTTTAGAACTACTACATATATTATGCGATTACTTAAAACTCATCCTATTTTAGGATTACTTAACAGTTACATGGTTGACTCACCTCAACCTGCTAACATTTCATACATGTGAAACTTTGGATCACTATTAGGTGCTTGTCTAGGTATCCAAATAGTAACCGGAGTGACACTAGCAATGCACTATACACCGTCTGTTGACCTAGCATTCGTTAGTGTGGAACATAAAAATTGATGTGTTCTTTAAACTTCGCTATATTGCTGGAACGCTATGAAAGAATAGTTAATCAGCAGGTAACCTATTTATATAGGAAACTTCAGAGACTACACGCGAAGATAATTTACTTATATGATATAGTCCAAGGGTCCATCACAAAACCCTAGATCATGCGAGACGTTAACTATGGTTGATTAATACGATACCTACACGCTAACGTAGCTTCATTCTTCTTCATTTTTGTGTACATTCACATTGGACGAGGATTATACTACGGATCATACAAATCACCACGAACATTACCTTGATCAATCGGAGTTATCATGTTAGTGTTAATGATGGCTATTGCTTTCCTTGGTTTATTAACAAGCCAAAAATGATTATTCTAATTATAGTCGCATAAAACAACTTTTCCAACTAATCTTCATAGAGAAGGAAATGCACGTTATGTAATACCCTGACAGGGGTATTGGATTCTTTCTGGCAATACAAGTGAAAACGGTTAAAAGGAGTACCAGCTCTTCAGACCGTCGGTGATATGAATCATCGCTACAGACTGGGTCACTTGTGGGTACCTGCAATGGTGCTTGATGTACAGTCGGATTTCTGTAGAGGATTCTGCTCAAGGCCTCGAATGAGATACACCAGAAAGATATTGTTATCGGGGATTGGTGTATTGACGAGGTACAGATACTATATGCACTGGCTATTTCTCTTAGAATGCATATAAGTATAGAAAACCGTACGTTCTTCCTTATGGACAAATGTCACTTTGAGGTATATTTTCATGCCTCACATGCACAGGTTTAGTGTCCTCAGTGTCTGCACTCTATCTTTACGTACTACTGATTCTTATTTATCTATCATCAGGAATGCTAGCTAAGCGAATCCCTTCTGAATCTCGAGTTGGCCCACATAATAATGACATTCTAAGTATTTTTTATGGAACACTACTTGGTGATGCTCATGCAGAACGACGAAATCTTGGTAATGGAACACGAATCAGTATCTCTCAAGAATCGAATCGAGGGTCATACCTTCTGTACCTACACAGCTTGATTGCTGATCTAGGCTATTGTAATCCGACTCCACCTAAGATTCAATCACGACTTGGTACTAAGGGTCAACTACGATATGTTATGCGATTCCATACATATACTTACTCTGGTCTAAACTTTCTGCATGACGCTTGATATAGTAATGGTGTAAAGCGAGTTCCTTCTAATATCGCTGACTATCTTACTCCACTAGCTTTAGCTATCTGAATCATGGATGATGGTGGACGAGTTGGGCAAGGACTCAAGCTTGCTACTAATTCATTCCTATTCGAAGATACTACACGACTAGCACAAGTACTACATCAAAAGTACGACATCATCTATATCTGAAAAGAGTCAATGCCAGCATTACGAGAACTAGTACGACCACATATGGTACCATCAATGCTATATAAGCTTGGTGATTAATAGTACTGCAAACACTTATCACACTAAACTGTGTATAGTCTCTAAGAAAAGAGGCGACATTGGTGAAAACGGTCAACTATCGTATCTCAGATAAAGACCGTCGGCTGCCTGGTAATATATATCAGGTGATCGCTACAGACTGGTCCACCGGTGGGTTTCTTATGAAGCTTAATGTACAGTCGGATAACCCTAGACTACTAGCACAAGGCACTATTCATTCCCAATCCCGGAGGGACGATTTCATCGCCTTCGGTTGGGAAGGAGCTTATGCATCATAAGTGAATAAGTGTACAGGGTTCTATATTCGGAGAAAGGCGTTGGGAGAAAGCACGATATAGAATTGGTTATTGGCAACCGTAATTACTAACCTATTATCAGCTATCCCATGAATAGGACAAGACTTTGTTCAATTTGTTATACCCAAGTTGCTCAGCTTTAATAGTTGAGAAAAATAAGGTGAAATGCGTAAAGTTCCAATTTCCCAAAAAAGGATAATTTGCAGCCAATCGTTAATACGAAGGTTCAACGACTAACAGGTTCAATAATCCTGACACGTATGCCCTACAACCATTGTTGATGATATAGTCTAAGCTCTATTGTAAGGTAGAGAACAGCACAGTTAAATGCTGAGGCTAACTAATATATCTGTTGTATGAGGAGGTTTCTCTGTAAATAATGCTACATTAAACCGATTCTATTCATTACATTTCTTACTACCATTCGTATTAGCTGCATTAGCCGCAATGCATATGTTAACACTGCACGAGCACGGGTCATCTAACCCGTTAGGAATTTCAGGAAACACAGACCGAATTCCATTCCACCCATACTTTACATTCAAAGATCTTGTAACAGTATTTGCATTCTTACTAGCATTATCAGCAATTGTCTTTTATGCACCAAACCTTCTGGGTCACAGTGATAATTATATTCCTGCAAATCCAATGCAGACACCACCTTCGATCGTTCCTGAGTGATATTTATTACCATTCTATGCAATACTACGATCTATCCCAAACAAATTAGCGAGGAGTACTAGCTATGTTTATGGCCCTATTAATCCTATTAGCAATGCCATTACTTGATACATCGCGAATCCGAGGATCACAATTCCGACCATTAATGCGATTTGCCTTTTGAGTATTTGTAGCAAACTTTGCAATGTTAATGTATTTAGGGGCTTGTCATGTAGAAGATCCCTTTATTACAGTAGCCCAAGTATCAACCTTCCTCTACTTTTTCTGATTTATAGCTATTGTACCTTTCATTGGTATTGTAGAAAATACACTGTTAGATTTAGCAACACAAGAAAAATAAACCCCCTTTGCAAAAGTGTTGAAATGGTTAGCCAATCGAAATTTAAGCTTTCGTGACATTATGTCGTATGGGTTCAAGTCCCATCTTTTGCACTATAAGAAGTTAAAAACCACATATTTCTTGTGAGTAAATATTTGAAAGAGTTTGGTCCTGGCTCAGCTTGAACGGTATCTAGCAGGTGAAGACATGCAAGTCAATTTCCCAATTGGCGTATAGGTGAGGACGGCTAAGTAGATACGATGTTAAGTCATTCACTTAGTTCCCAATAGGTAGTAGGAGAGGTAAAAGCTCAACTAGCCAAAGATGGGTAGGATAAGATGAAAGTTTTTATCCCACAGTGGGTGTGAGATTCACCCAAGGCATCATTAGATGTACAGCAGTCACAAATCATTGTCAATGTTCGCTTAATTAGAATGAACATGCTAGCTAGAATCTATTTATAGACGCTTACTTATTAATAATGACAATAAGGTAAGTGAAGTCCATCCTAAACATCGTGCCAGCAGGAGCGGTTATACGATTTGGGCAACCGTTAAGCCACATACATATGCGTAAAGGGTGCGTAGGCTGTCTTGCGAAAGACTAGAATCTAAAAGATGTAACAAGAACAGTTAAAGTAGGGATGAAATCCACTGATCTTAATTTGACTACTAACGGCGAAGGCATGTTGCAATTATAGATTGACGCTAAAGCACGAAAGTGTGGGCAGTGACTTTGATTAGATACCAAATTAATCCACACTGTAAACGATGAATATTAAGATGCAAACGCGATAAATATTCCGCAACACTAGTATACTCGCAAGAGTGAAAATGAAAAGACTAGACGGTTTCAAAGACCCAGAGTGAAGCATGTTATTTAATACGATAATCCACGTAGAACCTTACCATCGCTTGTATGTTTCACAGGTGTTGCATGGTTGTCTTCAATTCATGTCGTTAGACGTTAGGTTAAGTCCGCTAATGAATGCAAACCCTACAGTTAAAATATAAAAAATAACTGTGTATCTTTGATATAAGGATAATACTGGGACTAAGACAAACCTTTATGACCCTTATGCGATGGGCTATAGACGTGCCGCACAAACAACTATAGAGTGATGCAAGATCGCGAGATAGAGCTAGACACAAAAAGTTGTTCAGTACGAATTGTAGTCTGAAACTCGACTACATGAAGAAGGAATTCTGAGTAATCGTGGATAAGTATGTCACGGTGAAGATTATATTTGAGATGTACTAACTGCACATCACGCGAGGGGAGTGATCTGTTGCGTAAGTGGGATTTTTAACGACTTCTCACGTGGTAACAATCATGACTTTTGTGAAGTTGTAACACGGATGCTGTACGGGAACGTGTAGCAGATTGATAAACACTAAAAACCCCCCAACGTGAACATAGTTTAATGGTAGAACACCATTACGTCATAATGGCAAGTACCGGTTCGAGTCCGGTTGTTCTCGTTATTTAAGCCTAACCGGTTTTAAGATGTTCATAATCATCTCACAGGAAACATCCTTAAAGTCTATGCAGCGGTTGTATGGATTGACTAGACAACTATATTTTTACCATGAATTTATCCCTTGTATTATTCTTAATAGGTATATTAGGGTTTGTTCTTAATAGAAAAAACATTATTTTAATGCTAATATCAATAGAAATTATGCTGTTAGCTGTAACATTGTTAGTTATAATAAGTTCATTTAGCTTTGATGATATACTGGGACAAACATACAGTGTATATATTATTGCTATTGCAGGTGCTGAATCAGCTATTGGACTTGGAATACTAGTTGCCTATTACCGATTAATCTTAGTCCTTGGCCTACCTAATAGTGGCTTAGAACCTGGTAGATTGCTGGAAAATACTTGTTCCCAAGACAGCGGACAGCTGTACGACCTGGGAGGGTCGTCGTTGGGAAAGTACTATCAGCAGGTTAGCTTTAACAAAGAAACTTCAGAGACTATACCCAGGCGTGATGTTACGAGTTAACATCTAATCATATAGTCCAAGTTCCCAACGATTTCATCGCGCTGTGCGTTGGGAATGTTGTAAGAGGAAGCATTTCACTAAGATAAATGTATCTATCAATACTAGCTCTTCCATTACTTGGTGCTCTCTCAGCAGGATTTTTAGGACGAAAAATAGGAGTTACTGGAGCTCATATCATCACATGTACTTTATTAGTAATGTCAGCATTATTATCTATTGTAGCATTCTATGAGGTGGGATTATCTGGAAGCCCAGTATATCTCTATTTAGCTAGTTGAATTGATTCTGAGTCAATGCTAGTTAACTGAGGTTTCTTATTTGATAGCCTAACAGTATCTATGTTACTACCTGTATTGGTTGTATCATCCCTTGTTCATATATTCTCAGTTGACTATATGGCTGCAGATCCACACAACCAACGTTTTTTTTCTTATCTATCAATGTTCACATTCTTTATGTTAATATTAGTAGCAGGGGATAATTATCTTGTAATGTTTGTAGGTTGTCTTTCTCGGCCTATTTAGTATTGTGAAATGCTAATTGTATATCACTAAATTGCTAGAACACCCAAGGGAAAGGGAACTTGGACAACCAGCAGGAAACCTATTCTTCAGAGACTACATGTGATACAGTTATATAACCTATAACTTGAAGAGATAGTCCAGCACTTGGTGAAAGCTAGGTGATAAACCTGTGAGAGGGAATCGGAATTTCATCATACTTACTAATTAATTTTTGATTTACACGAATTCAAGCAAACAAGTCTGCTATTAAAGCTTTAACTGTTAACCGAGTAGGAGATATGTTTTTAAGTGTAGGGTTTTTTGCTTTATTCTGAGTGTTCGGTAATTTAGATTACAGTACAATATTTAGTCTATCTCCGTTCATGAACGAATCAGCTTTAACAATAATAGGGTTACTTCTATTATTAGCAGCTATGGGTAAAAGTGCTCAGTTAGGACTGCATACTTGACTACCGGATGCGATGGAAGGTTACAAATTTGGGCCTTCCTTAAACCTAATTAATTGCTAGAATATCTCGTTGGGAAGGTAAAGACAACTGGCAGGATACTATTATTCCCAAGACAGCGGACAGCTGTACGACCTGGGAGGGTCGTCGTTGGGAATATGTATCTCCAGAGACTACAACTTAGGCCTCAACTCGAGGATGACATAGTCCACTCAATAATTAAAGTTATTGAATAATATATTGCCAACCCCAGTGTCAGCTCTTATTCATGCTGCTACTCTAGTTACTGCAGGGGTTTATTTACTATTACGATCATCACCATTACTAGAATATGCGCCAACAACACTTATTGTTATTACATGAGTAGGTGCTCTTACCGCTTTTTTTGCTGCTACAACAGGATTGCTCCAAAATGATATTAAACGAGTAATTGCTTATTCAACCTGTTCACAAATGGGATATCTCTTTATGGCTGTGGGTCTTAGTCAGTATAATGTTGCTTTATTCCACTTAGTAAATCATGCGTTAACAAAATAAGAGCGCATGTAAAACGTGGCAAATTGCTGGAAAACCACTTCGTTGGGAAAGGCAATCAGCAGGATTTTAAATCTTCAACGATCACACTCCACGACATTACTAATAAATGTATGATATGATCTTGAAAATAGTAATATTTGCAGAGGATAAATGTCTTTAAAGCCCTATTATTTTTAGCTGCTGGAGGAGTATTACACTCAATGCAGGACCAACAAGATCTACGAAAACTTGGTGGTTTAATTAACTTCCTACCGTTCACATATACTGCAATTCTGGTGGGTTCATTATCATTAATGGCATTCCCATTCTTAACAGGATTCTTTAGTAAGGATCTTATTCTCGAATTAGCTTATGGACAATACGAATTCAGTGGTAATGTAGCTTACTGATTAGGGACAATTACCGCTATGATAACTGCCTTCTATTCATTCCGATTGATCAGTATGACATTCTTAACATATCCTAATGCTCCTAAAGGTGATTACGAACACACTCATGAACAACCTTTAATCGTCGTTATTCCATATGTTATTTTATCATTACTAGCTATTTTCTTCGGATATGTAGCTAAAGATCTTTTCGTAGGTCCTGGAAGTGACTTCTTATCATCAGCACTATTTATCCATCCTAGTCACATTACATTAGTAGAAGCTGAATTTAGTATTCCATTATTCTATAAACTACTACCAGCACTTGGAAGTATGTTAGGTGCAGCAACAGCACTACTACTATACCATCGACTACCAGAATTTACTGTAAGCCTTACACAAAGTAAATTAGGGCTAATGATGTATTCATTTTTCAATGGTAAATATTTCTTTGATGTAATTTATAATCACTATATCATAAACAAAGCTTTAGGTTTAGGATTAGTAACATCTAAAGTATTGGATCGTGGATTGATTGAAAAAGTTGGTCCATTTGGATTAACGGAATCATTCTATAATACTAGCCGACATATCGCTACTCTTGACTCTGGAATAATTACAAGCTACGCTTTATATATCATTTTAGGATTTGTTTCTTTAACATTACTATTATTTGTTCCAGATTATGTTGGCGATTTACGATTAGTGTTATTATTTGTAACAGCACTAGTTTCAATAACAACCCCCTTTTCTCTTTTCCAGCAAGGTTCAATTAGTTCAATGGTAGAACACTCGCTTGTGGTGCAAGTTACACGAGTTCGATTCTCGTATTGGGCCCTTTTCCCACGACGACCCTCCAGGTCGTACAGCTGTCCGCTGTCTGGGAAACAAAGAGAAACAAGTAAGGATAACTAAAACTGTAGAAAAGATATTTTTCTAAGGAAGGTCTGAGGCAACTACAGCACGTAAATACTCAAAAGAGTAGGCAATATTACAGTAAATGACTTAACTAAATCGAACAAAAACTCCCGTGCATGCCTATCAAATTATTTTAGTACTATGTATATGCAATATCAGTTTTCAAACAAAATTTGGCTTATTGTTATCTTACTTTCTCCTCTTTTTCCCACTGCCGATGTCGAATATTTGGTTATTTCATCACTCTCATGTAGTGAAGAAAAAGGTTCAATTCCTTTCCTCGGCTTGTGTTTCAATAACACTTAGGATGAAGAAACCCTTGATTAATATATTGTCTCCTCAGTCAGTGAATAGACCTAATTTAAATTATTATGAAAATACAAAATGTCTCAACGTCAGTGATTAAAGAATTTTTAGCACAATTTCGGGTGTTAGTAGGAAAACCTACTTACAAATGACTTTCTCATAAGGTAGTTATACAAATTCCTTATTTTATGTCATTGGAGAAAGAAAGCGACAAAATTAATGCTTTAGGCGTAACTCTTACACAACTCTTTAACAAGACGGTAGAAATTCGATTAATTCGGTTACAATATCCGTACCTAGATAGCTCTATTTTAGCGCAATACTTAGCCATAAATGCTGGTAAATATAACTTTACTCGAATGCAAAAAAATCTTTTCAGTAAAGTACCAATTGTGCTACCTCTTGATGTTATGCCTAGTCAATTAACAGGAATTAAACTAGAGTTAGCTGGTCGGTTAACCACACAACGAAGTATACCACGAAAAACTGTGGAGAATGTACACACAGGATCTCAGAACTCGACATCATTAGATTTCAGCCAGTATTCATCTAAAAATAAAATTGGTGCATTCACAATGAAAGTGTGATTAAGTCAAAAATAAATCCCTTTTTTCGTCTCATATAAGTATCGATCTCAATATGGAACGTATTATCAAGTTATCAAAGTGAGTGTTAAGGATGTCTAGCGAACATACCTGAAAGGACGTGTAAACACGAAAAGCATTAGATCTAAAATATAACTATTGCGATCCTAAGGGAAACCTTTTATATATAACCTAGTGAACCAAAACATTGTAGTAACTAGAGGAAAAGAAATCAACCGAGACTCCTAAAGTAGCGGCGAGCGAAATAGGACTAGCTTAACAATAAATTATGTGAAACCAATACTTTGGAATAGGTACCCAGAGAAGGTGAAAGTCCTGTGGAATCTTGATTGTTGTTATTATTTAGTAGAATGGCTTACAAGCTGTTTGATTAATAGGAGAGCCATCTTCTAAGCTAAGTATGGTATGTTCAGCGATAGTGAATAGTACTGTAAAGGAAAAGATGAAAAGTAAGTAGATGACTGGTGAAATAGAACCTGAATTAGCACTCATATAAGCAGTCAGAGCAATTTTATATTGTAATGGCGTACCTTTTGTATAATGGGGCAGCAACTTATTATAACATGCAAGGTTCATTGAGATGTTCATCTCAAAGCCTAAGCGAAAGCGACTATATTGCTATATGGTGATAGTATGTTATAGTAGACCCGAAACAATGTGATCTTACCATGGCCAGACCAAAATGGGTCGAACAAGTGAACGTTGCAGAGTTCTTTGATGAGCTGTGGTAAGGCGTGAAATGCGAATCTAACATTGTGATATCTGGCATTCCGCGAAATATATTTTAGTATAGTGTTTATTCTCTCATCCTAACTGGTATAGCACTGATTTACATACTATCCGGTTAAATGGGGGACTGTGAAAAGTCTACCTTTGTAAGTTAACCTCAGAACAGTTGGGAAGGAAAAGAAAAGACAAGCAGTCTATTCATGATAAGGTGGATGGACAAAAGGGAAACAGCCCAGAGTGTGTATTAAGGTTCCGAAAGATGATAAAGTTAAGTGAAAATAAGGATGTTTATTTCCTATGACAGCCACGAAATGTGCTTGGTAACAGCAATTTTATAATGAGTACGTAACAGTACAGTGGTCTAACCTCCCGCCCCTCCTGTGACACTCACCTTCTTTGGTCGGTGGTGCTGTCCCGGGGCGTGTGGGAGTTGGAAATTTGCGCCGAAGATAAACGGATCTACGCTTTATACCGAAATCACACCTTACATTATAGTGTAATGGGTAGCGGAACATTCAGTACGAAAGAAGAGTAGTGTTTCATTACTTGGACGTAACTGAAGTGATAATGCTGTCATGAGTAACGAAAAGAAGATTTAATTCTTCTCGCCGAATGCGTAAGGGTTTCTACAATGGGTTATACAACAATGTGTAGCCTGGAAAAGTTAGACTTCCTAGAGTTAATACGGTCTCTAAGGTATATGTGCGAATGCCATTGCTGATGAGTATATCTACAGAACTTCCAATAGGAACAGGAAAATAATGTAGATGTGTCTTACCGTACCCTAAACCGACACAGGTACGCAGGTAGAGAATACTAAGGCGAAGAGCTAATGTGTGTGAAGGAACTCGGCAAACTCCGCCCATAACTTAGAGGAAAAGGGTGACCATATATTGGTGTCACAGAATCGGAGGGTGCGACTGTTTACCAAAAACACAGAGATTTGCTAATACTAATGTAGTTGTATAAGTCTTGAATTCTGCTCAGTGCTACTGAATAAGAAAGGTGATATTTGTCACCGATTAAACAGGTAGTAAACAGCGGTCTTAACTATAAGGATCCTCAGGTAGTACTTTATCGCTGCCTCTGTTACATATTTGTAGCAGATAATCCCACTAAATTGCTGGAATAATTTTCGGTTAAATCAGCAGGTAAACTAACTACTTCAGAGACTACACGTGGGAAGCAAGCGGTTTGTTATGATATAGTCCAAATTGGGAATGATTGAGCGAAATTCCTGTCAATTGTCGTAGGATAACAATTATATGGGTTTAAACTGCCAAATTTCGGGAACACCCTAAAGCTCATGCTACTAAACCATAGTGGAAACATTATGAGTGGCTGAAGTAATTACTCAGGTAAAGTAACAACGCATGAGATGGACGAAAGTCAAATGGGCAATCGCGTAGCTAAATCATACGGAAATTATGTCTCCGTATGTAAAAGTACAACGAGTATACGGTAGTTATTGTAGTGGGCTATTAAACGCTGCAATTAAGATGTACTCTAACGGCCTGGGAAACCAGGTATCCAGTCATAACCTTTCTAAACTTAATCCCGCAACAGGATTAAACATGATAAATTTGACAACCGTGTGGCCACTAATTATGGTCCTGCATGAATGAAGTAACGATGCTCTCGCTGTCTCCACACACAGCTCAGTGAAATTGAATTAGCCGTGAAGATGCGGTTTGCCTACAGTTAGACGGGAGTGCGACTAGGTAAGCCGGTCAATATAATGTGGTGAAACCCCACTGGAGTGCTCTATCTCCAAGCTCATCATAGCATGCATAAGTTTTCAGTATCCCAATGCTCCGCACTTCGCCCTTTCAGGGTTGGGACTACTGAAAAGGAGAAATTTTTATGTGTGAAGCCTATGAAATGTCTAACCAAAAATTAGAATATGAGCTACATTTCTATGGATAACATTGGTGAATCTACGATTGAAGCAATTGACAAACTGTAACTAAGTGTTTCCGTACTTAGTTTAAGAGCCTAAGATTTGTCAACGTATAGTAGGATCCTAAGGAAGTGATAAAGGTATGTTGATCGGAACTAGGTAAGCCCAATGATCACCTGTTTTTCGAGATAGGAAGTTTTATTGCAAGATGAAATACAGATCAGTGGGTAAAGGATGATCTAAAAAGCGAACGTCTTATTGTAATGATAAGAATAGGTTAATAACTACGCTGAAAGGTGGCTAACTTAGATCTGGCAATTTCCCAATCCCTTCGGGACGATCGCGATCGCGCTGCGCGTTGGGAAAGTGCTTGAGCTGTATGCGATAAAAGTCGCACGTACAGTTCTTGGAGGGGGAAAATTAGTGATAATCTACCTATCTCACCAGACCCCATGCAGCTTTACTATAAGCAGTTATTGTGGATGTTGATCGTTGGGAGTAGGAACAGGGTAGTCGTCTTGACAAAAGTGAAAGACCTTGACCAATCATCGATGACCACTAACCAAGAAAGGGACATTGACTGCCTGGTAGTTTCTCTGGGACGGAGTTCTATAATAAAATATCATAGAAGTCCAAAGGTTTGCTTAAATTGGAATGAAACCAATGACAAAAAGTGTAATAACAAAAGCAAGCTTAACTGTAAGACCAACAAGTCGAGCAGATACGTAAGTAGGGTATAGTGATCCGGTAGTACATTATGGAATGGCTATCGCTCAACGAATAAAAGCTACGCTGGGGATAACAGGCTGATTGCAGACGAGAGTTCATATTGTCTCTGCAGTTTGGCACCTCGATGTCGACTCATCACATCCTCCCGCTGTAGTAGGTGGGAAGGGTCCGGCTGTTCGCCGGTTAAAGTGGTACGCGAGTTGGGTTCAATACGACGTGAGTCAGTATAGTCCCTATCTTCTGTAGGGAAGAATAGTAGAAAAGAGATCTCTTCTCAGTACGAAAGGACTTGAAGGTACATACCTCTGGTGCATCTGTTCTTAAGTAACGATAGGACCGCAGAGTAGCTACGTATGGAAAGGATAAGATCTGAAAGCATCTTAAGATCGAAGCCCACTCTTGGATACTAACAAGGTAAGAGGCAGACTACCTCTAAATAGGCTACATGTATAAGTATCGTAAGATAAAAAGCTAAGTAGTACTAATTTACCATTAAACTTGATAATACCATATTGAATATTCTTCATCCCTCGCTCACTCGGTCAACGTCGGGAACCTCTTACGTTCGTGCGAGGATTAAGAAACAGGTGGGAAGCTGGCCTGGTTTGCTGCCTTCTTTGGGAGAAGGACTTTCTGCGTTCAAATCGCAGTCACCTGAGTTGTTATAGCTCAACGGTAGAGCGAAAAGCTGTTAACTTTCAGATCTTGGTTCAATTCCAAGTAACGACTGTGGTACTAGTTTAGTAATCCTTAACATCATTTCATGGTTATTCCTACACTTAGGTGTCAATGACTCTTGCGTTGGCGTTCCGAGAGAGTATTACATTTTTATATGAACAACTTACTATTAGATATTCTAGCCTTTGCCGCCGTACTATCAGGTATTTTAGTCATTACAGCTAAAAATCCTGTTATATCTGTATTATTTTTAATTTCCGTTTTCATTAATGTTGCCGGTTATTTAGTATTACTTGGCGTAACATATCTAGGTTTAGCTTACTTAATTATTTATGTTGGTGCTATCGCTATTTTATTCCTATTCGTAATCATGATGCTTAACTTACGATTAGTTGAGTTAATTGATACAGGACAAGAATATACACAAAACTTACCTTTAGGTGCTATCATAGGTTCACTATTCTTTTTTGAACTGTTATCTCTTCTACCCGTTAGCTTATTTCATCTACCAGCGTCCCTGGGCTTTTTCAACTTCATTAATTCAATGATACTAGGTATTGATACTACAACAGTAGCAACTTCAAGTGTTCATGTAGCATTTAATCCAGTAGTAGCTGACAACAACTTTACCAGTTTTTTACAAATTGAAAGTATTGGACAAGGATTATATACATATGCTTCATTATGATTAATTATAGCTAGCGTTATATTCCTTCTTGCTATGGTTGGACCTATTGTACTATGTATGAGTGGCTCAAGATCTGAATAACTCCCCTTTCTCTACGCCAATCTCTTCCCAACAATCTTCTTAGCTTAAAGGTTGAGCATATTACTTCTAATAATAAGGTTTCTTGGTTCGAGTCCAGAAGGAGATGAGTCGACAGAATGGTTGTGTCCGGGGCCTGCAAAGCTTACGCTACTAGGGTTCAATTCCCTCTTGTCTCTTCATTGGGAAAAGAAAGAGCATAGTTTAACGGTAAAATCGCTATCTTCAAAATAGCTTATGTATGTTCGATTCATGCTGCTCTTGTTTGTTTACATGGTTGTCTTCGTTTACTTTCCCAAACTTAAACTGAACTTTACCCGTTTTTGAAACAAATATATTAATAAATATGTTACAAGCTGCAAAATACATCGGAGCTGGAATGGCTACAATTGGATTATTAAATAATATTCTGTCTCCTATTAATATGTTACCTCGATCCGAATCAATTGAACCTAAATAAAGAAACTACCGATTTTTACTCCGCTCTACTATAGCTAGTCCAATTAAAATTCTACCAAATTGCTGGAAAACCTTATCTTAACGGGGAACAAGATTAGCTAATCAGCAGCTGAAAAGTCCAGAGACTAAAAGTAGAATAGGTATAAACCTAATGATATAGTCCAAAAGTAGCTGGAGCTGGAGTTGGAATCGGATTAGTTTTCTCAGGACTAATCACAGGAACATCTCGAAACCCTGCACTACGACCTTATCAAGAATGATTGGGGTTTAATCTTCACTAAATTGCTGGAACACCCTTCCCAAGGATAATCAGCAGGTAAACACCTCTTCAACGACTACATGTGAAACTAGTATCGTTCCCAACTAGATGATATAGTCTAAACTTTATTGAAAAATAAAGATAAAGTGCGGAAAATAAAGCTTGCAATTATTCCAATACGCTATCCTAGGATTCGCGCTATCAGAAGCTACAGGTCTATTCGCTTTAATGATCGCCTTTTTAATCCTATACTCATAGTTATCAAACCCCTTTACAAGTGTGCTGAAATGGTAGACAGACTGCTCTTAGGAAGCAGGGGAATTATCCAGTATGGGTTCAAGTCCCATCACTTGTATCTACACTGCTAGCTCAATGGTAGAGTACTACACTTCGGATGTATTGATATTGGTTCGATTCCATTGTGGTGTTTTGATAAGAACAACGAGTATAGTATAACGGTTAGTATAGCTACCTTCCAAGTAGTTTGTGAGGTTTCGATTACCTCTACTCGTATATAGTTTCTGTTGTAATAATAGTAAGAAAGGAAAAAGAAAAATGCTTTTAATTGGACTAACTTCATTATTAATAGCGATTCCGCTGTATTCATCAACAATCACACCTACATTATTAACACGAATTACTGCTATCATTCTACTCTTTAGTGCAGCATTGTCTTTCAATAGCTTATATGTTCAGGCAATTAGCTCTGGCTTAGGGTTATATAGCGGTTTATTCCATGTTACAACCGTAACACAATCTATGGAAATGTTCCTATACATTATAGGGGCATTCATACTATTACCGTGACGTTCAGCAACTGGTAATGTCCAAGGGTTCAGTGCTGTACCAAGTATAGCTGAATATCCTTTAATCATTCTATTCACAACTATTGGTGCTGCATTTCTTATTTCAAGTGCAGACTTAGTTTCAATGTACTTATCAATTGAGCTACAAAGTTTTGCAGTTTACATCTTAGCAGCAATTTATCGAAACTCTGAGTCAGCAACATCAGCAGGATTAAAATACTTCCTATTAGGTGCCTTATCATCCGCACTTATCTTATTAGGATCAAGTATTATTTATGCTTACACAGGACTAACAAACTTTGAAGGAATCTATAGTCTAGTTTCCGTTAACGGACATGAAAATATATCACAAGGTGTTATACTTGGTGTACTTATCATTGGGGTCGGTTTCCTATTCAAAGTAGCAGCAGCTCCCTTCCATAGCTGAGCTCCTGATGTATATGATGGTGTTCCTACAATCGTTACAACCTGATTAACAGTAATGCCTAAAATTTCCATTTTTGTCTTCTTACTAGAGTTACAAATAGCCTTTGATAGTATGAACATTTGACAAAATTTACTACTTACAACTTCACTCTTATCATTAGTTATAGGTACAGTTGTAGGATTAGCACAATATCGAATAAAACGATTAATGTCATTTTCTACTATTTCACACGTTGGGTTCTTGCTATTAGCTTTATCAGTAAACAGTGAAGAATCTACCACAAGTTTCCTATTCTATTTAATGCAATACTCAATCACTAACCTGAATGCCTTTTTTGTTCTCTTAGCTTTTGGATACTTAATACCCTCACAAACAACAAACACTGATATTTCATTTATATCACAACTTAAAGGACAATTCCACGCTAATCCTATACTAGGTTTAAGTTTAGCTGTATGCTTATTCTCTATGGCTGGTATTCCTCCTCTAGTAGGGTTCTTTGCTAAATATATGATACTGTATTCGGCCATTGAAAACGGTTACTATTTCTTATCATTAGTAGGTATTTTAGCCAGTGTTATAAGTGCAGCATATTATCTAAGAATTATACGAGTCATTCACTTTGATACTTCAAGAGAGTCAAGTGAAGGATCTGTTTTAACCTGCACTCATAGCTATGTAATAGCAGTGCTAACATTATTTATTCTTCTATTCATCTTATCACCATCATTAATTTTAAATAGCAGTAATCTACTTGCATTATCATTATTTACAACATAATGACTATTACAGTATTAATTATATTTGTGCCTATCTTAGTGATGATTTTATTAGTTCTTAATGTACTATTAGCTGTGCATCGACCAGATACAGAAAAAGTTACCCCATACGAGTGTGGATAAAGTTTATAAGTTAAGTCCACATGATAAATCAGGTTAATTGCATGAAACACCCAGTGGTAAATATGCATCAGTTCAGAAATAGACTGTTCAACGACTACACTCCTGACTAGTGTTTCCCTAAGACAACTAGATAATATAGTCTAAACTTGATGGTAATATCAAGAAAAGTGTTAACCCAATATACGGGCAAGTGCGAGCGCCTTTTGCTATTCAATACTACTTAGTAGGAATTCTTTTCCTAATATTTGATTTAGAAATTGCAATATTCTACCCATTAGCAGTAACATTATATCAAGTAAGTACTTACGGATTCTGAATCGGAATGTTATTTTTCTTACTACTAACAGTTGGATTTGTATATGAGTTCGGTAAACCTTATTGCCGATTCTGGGTTAATTGCATAAAGAGCCAAAGAAGGGAAATGCCAATATGCAGCGAAGTTTTTCATCGTTCAACGACTAATACGCCTGGCTAACACAGTTAGATGACATAGTCTGAACTTAATAGCAATATTAAGATAACAGCATTGAAAGGAGCACTTTACTTTACTGATCACCGGTCTTCAATATCTCGAGCCGTAATTGAACGACCTGAATAATAGCCACCCCCCCTTTTCTTTATATATAAGTATCGAGGTTAACAAACAAAAATAGAAATGCTTACATCGCTACTAATCATACCAATCTTAGGTGTGTTAGCACTAAGTCCGATGCAAGATGGATCAGCACGAATAAAACAGGTTGCACTGTTTATAACCTTACTTAACTTTGTGGTATCACTAGTTCTATGAGGGGAATTTGATAGTAATTCAAGTCAATACCAGTTCACAACTGAGTTTGGAAATATTAGTTTTTGTCATCTACACATAGGTGTAGACGGGTTATCACTATATTTCGTCCTACTAACAACATTTACGATGCCTATTTGTATATTAGCTAGTTGAGAAAATGTAAAACATAACTTAAAATATTTCCTTATCGCGTTCTTACTGGTAGAAACATTACTGATAGCATTATTTGTAGTGTTAGACCTATTATTATTCTACGTTTTCTTTGAGTCGGTACTAGTTCCTTTATTCTTAATTGTTGGAATATGAGGTGCTAGTGAGACACGAATACGAGCGAGTTTCTTATTATTCCTGTATACATTATTTGGGTCATTATTCATGCTTTTAGCTTTCCTAGTGATTATATACAACGTTGGTACATCAGATCTACAAATGATTTCATTAGCGGATATTAGTTTTGAAAGCCAAAAAATCTTGTGATTAGCAATATTTCTAAGTTTTGCTATTAAAACTCCATTAATACCATTTCATGTTTGGTTGCCAAGAGCGCATGTTGAGGCTCCTTTAGCAGGATCGATTGTATTAGCTGGATTAATCCTTAAATTAGCTGTGTATGGTTTCTTACGAATTTTAATTCCATTGTTACCAGAAGCTACATCATACTTTAGTCCTCTAGTACAAACTATTGCAGTTATAACACTAGTATATAGCTCATTAACCACATTACGACAAACTGACTTTAAATGTTTAGTTGCTTACTCAAGTATTGCTCACATGAGTGTTGTGGTAGTTGGAATATTCAGTAATACAATACAAGGAATAGAAGGAGGAATTATGTTATCAATTGCTCACGGATTTGTCTCACCTGCACTATTTATGCTGGTTGGAGGAGTACTCTATGACTCTTTCCATACTAGAACTATAAGATATTATCGAGGATTAACTCTGTATATGCCAGTTTTCTCAATATTCTTCTTACTGTTCACTATCGCAAATGCAGGTACTCCTTTAACAAGTAATTGAGTTGGAGAGTTCTTAGCTCTATCAGGAACATTCCAACGATCACCACTGGTTGGACTGCTAATGAGTACTGGTATTGTATTCTCAGCAGGATATTCGTTCTGATTATACAATCGAATGGCCTTTGGTGCGTACAGCCCTTATCTTGGTTACGCAAAAGATGTAACACGACGAGAATACATGGTTCTTCTATCGCTGCTGATTCCAACTTTCGTTTTCGGAATTTGACCTAACATCATTTTAAATGATTTACACTATAGCGTATCAACATTACTTTATGCTTCCCCTTTTTCTGTGTCTTAGTGCAATGGTTAGCACGATTGCCTCATGAGCAATAGATCCTCGTTCAAATCGGGGGGACGCACATATTTTATATATAAGTATCCATATAAAAGAGTATATAAGAAATATATACATCACTAGCTTAAAGGCAAAGCATATAGGAATATAATAATGGTTCGACTCCATTGTGATGTTTGTGCTATTCCTGTTAAATTGGGAGAAAAGTTCCTTTCTAGTTTCTCCTGACTGCATAGCCTCAAGTATTCGGCTACGTTCAGGAGAAAAGGGTTATATACTCTGTGAAAACAGAGGGGAAGAGGGACCCCTCGAGAAGATGCACAGGGTCCTCTGTACTGCCAAATTTTAATTATTTGTAGACATTAAGGGTTTATGTTTCTGCAACAAGTTGGTAGGGATCACGGCACTCATTTTGAATATGATTAATGCGCGAGTAAACTTTTTTAGTGCAAATGTGTGTGGCAAGGTTAGTATGTGGCTGGCTTACTAATAATTGGATCTTATGCAGGGTAAGGTTAAAACCAATCACTTGACCGAGGAATCATAAGTAAAGCTATAACTCCAACTCAGACAAATACTCGCATTTGGTCTGTAACCTCTTTCCCGATTTGCTGGTGCAACAGGTTAGCACACCACTCTTTCACTGTGGTAGTATGGGTTCGAGTCCCGTGCAGATTATAAGAGGCGCCCGATTAGTACAACGGTTAGTACGACTATCTTGTAAATAGTAAATTTTGGTTCGATTCCTTGATTGGGCAAGGTTGGGAAAGATGAGTGATCGACTAATTGGCAAGTCTCCATTTTTTGGGAGTGTACGATGCTTGTTCGACTCAAGCTCACTCAATTCTAGGGTGTATAGCTCAAAGGTAGAGCAAGTAGCTTTTAACTATTTGGTTGGAAGTTCGAATCTTCCTGCACCTAGTTGGCGTTTCGAGGACTATCTGCCATAGGTGAAGTAACACATTTGCTAAATGTCTGGATGATGAATCCTTGTGAGTTCGAATCTCACTTAGTCCGCTCGACGCCCCTTTTTAATAAACAGAGATAAGGAACAATTGATAACTGAATATGAAATACGTTCTAGGACTGAACCGATTGCCTCTAGTAATATTAAGCGCATTAGTGGTATTAACATTATCGTTTTTAGGTTGAAACGAGCTAACTAAACCGGTTAAAAATATGATCAAATTAACACCTCCATCACACTTCACAAACATCCCAGACTTAGCGAGCGGAATTGAACCTATCTTTATTCCAGAAACAAGTGATGTAGTTTCTTATGTATATGGTTTACTGAATATTACACCGGCGTTGCCTACGACGGACATAACTACTTCGTCGAGGATTCTCCGAGAGCTTTGAAATATGAAGTTATTCATCAAGGAATGCTATTAATTAGCTTAGGTTTACTCATACTATCGGTAGGACTTTTTACGTCTACTGGTTAAGCCAGTAACTGAAAGATTGTACCCTTATTATGAACCGTATAAAGAGAACAAAGGGGTAATAATAATAGTTTGATTAGCAAATAAAATGCTAAAAGCACGGTCTAAAACTATGAACCTCCTTATTCCTGTTCCCAATGATTTCATCGCGCTATGCGTTGGGAAAGATTGATGATTTACGAAACCTATTATTTAATTTATGGTTTAAAGTTTATGCTTAATAACCCTATATCCTTATTCTTTACTTAAGCCTATATCTCTGTTTACTTAACCCTTTTTCTCCTTAATATAAGTATAAAGTAAACAGAGATAAGGAACAATTGGTTATGCTACTATGAATATTATTCGATGATGCTTCTCAACTAACGCGAAAGACATTGGAACGCTTTACCTAATTTTTGCTATCTTCAGTGGTTAAACATGCCCTCAATGGTTTTGATCCATCGAGCAATGGGTGAATTGCAAGAACTTAGTTTCTAATTATTACTTGCAGCCTTTCCTTTCCCAACGAATTACAGCTATCCGCTGTCTTGGGAAACATGAGGTTCAACGATCAGTCAGTTAAAACATCTAACCACGAGTGCCCATATAATATTACATGATCTGATCCTAGTAGCGATGCTAGGAATAACATTAAATGATGTTAGGTACTGCCTTTTCAGTGTTAATCCGAATGGAATTAGCTTCTCCAGGAGTACAAATATTGAATGGAAATCACCAGCTTTACAACGTGATCATTACGGCCCACGCCTTCCTAATGATCTTCTTTATGGTTATGATACAAAGGCATAGCCGGCCAGTAGAGTCATCTGCTGTGCTTCTTCTCGCTATATGCTGGAACACTCTCTTGGGTAATCAGCAGGAAACCAAATCACATTGGGAAGAGGGATGTGAAAGTAGGTTCCTCAGAGACTACACGCGAGATACCCTATTGCATAAAAGGGTAAAGATATAGTCCGACCCATTTGGAAACTCTTGGAAACAATCGTATGCCTGGTTTAGTCGGAGGATTCGGTAACTATTTAGTACCTGTCCAAATAGGAGCTCCAGATATGGCCTTCCCACGACTTAACAACATCAGTTTCTGACTGCTTCCTCCTTCATTAATACTATTATTAGCTAGTGCTTTTGTAGAACAAGGAGCAGGAACAGGGTGAACAGTAAAATATGATATGCTGTTCGAAAACTTCACTCGATGCGGAAAACTCTAGAAGACAATCCGCATGGGTTAGTACGTCTACTAGCTCATCAGAGACTAAACGTGAAGCATCTCATTGGGAAAGGAAAATAAGAGATGAAGGTATAGTCCAATCCTGTATGAGAATACAAGTTCCCAAAGTAAATATATGATATCCTCCATTAGCAGGGATCCAATCACACTCAGGTGGGTCTGTGGATTTAGCAATCTTCAGTCTTCACTTAGCAGGAATCTCCTCAATGTTAGGGGCTATGAACTTCATAACAACAATTCTTAATATGCGAAACCCAGGAATGACATTACACAAATTACCACTATTCTGTTGAGCTATTTTTGTAACAGCAATACTATTACTGCTATCATTACCAGTATTAGCAGGTGTATTTATTGTGCCTGCTCTAAACTTGGCTAATTGCGAGAACGTGTTTATTATTCAAAGACAATCCGCAGGTATTTCTCGTTCCCAATCATTTTCAATCGCCTTCGGTTGGGAAAAAGATACTTCAACGACTGTACGCCAAGATTATAAACTAATATAATACAGTCTGACCCTATATGTAAGTATAGGTAAACTTTCATTAAAGGGCAATTACCATGTTGTTAACAGATAGAAACTTTAACACGTCATTCTATGATCCAGCAGGTGGAGGTAAATTACAAGGGGTTGCCTCCTAATGTAACAGATTGCGGGAATATCCTCTAGGACAATCCGCAGGTGAAACCACTTCAGAGAGCAGACGTTACACTTAACTATTATAAGTTAAGAAGATGAGCTCCATCTCTTAGGCGACTGAGATTTATCATTTTAGGATCCTATTCTATACCAGCATTTATTCTATATAACTCTTGCATCACAATCCACACTTTCTACTACAACTTCACGAAAGTAATAATGCAAGGCCCTTGGAATAAAGGATGTAGTTAGAGTTGACTAGGCAAATGCATAATAAATTTAAGACCTATCTCAACAATACATTCTAGTCCTAATTAAAAAGATCGTGCAACTCTAGGAAGATAACGATTTAATTTATTAGTCTGGCCTTACAGGGCGAGAGCATCAAGTGATGTGGCAATACAAGTGAAAACGGTTAAAGCTACCTTATGCTAAGACCGTCGGTATTCCTATATATCGCTACAGACTGGGTCACTTGTGGGTGCCTGCAATGGTGCTTGATGTACAGTCGAAACCCAGACCTATTGTAGAGGTTTAAAGCTTATCATCTAAGTTTCCCAATGATTTCATCGCGCTGTGCGTTGGGAAAAAGTAGAAACGTAGTTGTACTAAATTCTTATTCCTCTAAGTCGGGACGTACAATAGCGGATACAGCTATGCTCATTGGAAGGTTTATAACAGTGAGTATTGGGTTAGGATTTTTTGGTTACCTTGTGGCCCTATTTAGATGAAAATCTATTTACGTATTGTGCTATATTGCTGGAACGAACTTTCAATCAGCAGGTAACTCTCGTTGGGAACGAGGAACTTCAGAGACTACACGCACAACGACTCTTTGTTTCCCAATGATTTCATCGCGCTGTGCGTTGGGAAAAGAACAAGTCGATGATATAGTCCAAATATTATATTGCACCCAGAGGTTTACATTCTGATTATCCCAGGATTTGGAATTGTGTCACACGTAGTATCTACATTCTCAGGAAAAGCTGTATTTGGTTATTTTACCCAAGATAGCCCTTATAAAACCCTAAATTATTTATACGCATCGTACTATTTGCGGGAAGGACTAAGAAAAAGATTAGTATAATCCGCAGGTAACCAACGCATCTTTCCCAACGACGACCCTCCCAGGTCGTACAGCTGTCCGCTGTCTTGGGAAATACATGCTAGTAGGAACTTCAGAGACTGTACGTACGACGACTCTTTCCCAACGCAAAGGGAAGAAAGTCGATGAGACAGTCCACATTTATAAACAGTATCTTGGTATGGTATATGCTATGTTCTCAATCGGTATTTTAGGATTTATCGTATGAAGTTGATTTATGGCTTCATTCTATAGCGATATAGAAATTAAAGACTTCGCTATATGCTGGAACGGTTTAAATACTCAATCAGCAGGCAATCGATCATCGAGCGCCTCAGAGACTACATGCGAAGAATCTCATTGGCGTTCCGAGAGATTAAGATATAGTCCGATTCTCTCTGTGAAGGGAGTTAACTTTTTGCACCACATGTACGCAGTAGGTCTTGATGTTGATACACGAGCTTACTTTACTGCAGCTACGATGATTATTGCGGTTCCAACAGGAATTAAAATATTCTCGTGATTAGCAACGTGCTATGGTGGGTCAGTACGATATACAACCCCAATGCTCTTCGCACTAGGATTCGTTGCTTTATTCACAGCGGGAGGATTAACAGGAGTAATATTAGCTAACGCTTCATTAGATGTTGCTCTACATGATACCTACTATGTAGTTGCTTTAATTGGGTTACTTTAAATCAGGTAAATTGCAGGAACGTCTCTAAGGAGAAGACTTGCATCCAAACATTTGAAAGGTTCAACGACTACGCTCCTGAATAGTATTTTTATACTATAAGACATAGTCTAATTTATTATGAGAGTAATAGTGTTAATATATATGCATTTCCACTACGTCCTATCAATGGGAGCAGTATTTGCTATGTTTGCAGGGTTCTACTACTGAGCACCTAAAATCATAGGTAAAACATATAACGAAGTATGAGGGCGAATTCACTTCTGATCCCTATTCATTGGAGTAAATGTTACATTCTTCCCTCAACACTTCCTAGGATTAGCCGGTGTATAACATGCCCTCAATATCAACCATTGTATTGAGCTATCAGGTAAATTGCAAGAATCCCAAAAACAAGTTAATTTGCAGCCAAGCCTTTAAGGAAGGTTCAACGATTAGATACCTGACTAAGATGACATAATCTGATCCTATCGGCAACGTTAGGTAGAAACATAATGATGCCACGACGAATACCAGACTACCCAGATGCATATGCAGATTGAAATTACATCAGTAGTATTGGATCTATTATTTCAGTGGCTGCTACCGCTGTATTCGGATACATAATCTATGATATCTTTGCCAACGGCGAACCAGTAACCGCTAACCCTTGAGTAATCCCAGCATTCTTCACATCAACACCAGAATTCTACAACGGAGCTCAAGCATCAACAACACTAGAATGAACATTAGAATCTCCAACACCATTCCATTCTTACAATATGTTACCTGTACAATCCTAAAGCTTTATTCTTTCAAAACCCTTTTTCTCGCTAATTTTGTTATGTCTTACAGATAGCTCTTTTTCATTCCCTTTCCCTTCGGTTGGGAAGCAAGAGCCGTTAATTATTATGCAATATGCCTCAACTACTACCATTCTATTTTGTAAACCAACTAACATTCGCTTTCCTAGTTCTGTTAGCAATGATTTACGTATTCTCAAAATACATACTTCCAATGTTTACAGAGCTTTTTTTAACCCGAATGTATATAACTAAACTATAAGTTCTTATAGTAAGGAGGAAAGAAAAGTAAGAAACTATAACTATTAAAAAAAATATGTTAAATAACTTTATAATGGCCTCATCACCATTAGAACAATTCGAAACTGTTAATTTCATAAGCTTTACAGCACCAATCTTAGGAGACTTTGTGATTTCACTAACTAATGTTGGATTCTACTCACTAATCGTATTAGCATTAGGAATTGGATACCACGCTTTATCAGCAAATAACCATCGAATAGTACCAAGTAAATGAAGTTTATCAATAGAGTCATCATACGCAACATTGCACAGCCTTGTTAAGGAGCAAATTGGCAGTTCCAACGAAGTTTATCTTCCCTTTATCTACTCATTATTCTTCTTTATTTTACTGGCCAACTTAACTGGTAATGTTCCTTACTCATTCGCATTCACATCAAGTGCTATTGTAGCAATGGGTCTGAGTGTAATGATTTTTTTAGGAGTAACAATTTTAGGATTAATGCGACATGGAATTCACTTTTTTAGCTTCTTTGTACCAGCTGGAACACCTCTAGCACTAGTACCATTACTAGCTTTAATTGAATTAATTTCATACTTTGCACGAGCATTCAGTTTAGGAGTACGATCGAATGGTCTCTAAAACATGGAAAGTATTAGTTAACCGCGCATAATTGCTAGAATACTGTTTTACAACAATTAGCAGGAACTTGCCTGTTCTTCAGAGACTAAACGCGTGGCCAAGAAGGGAAATTGGATAATATAGTCCGATCACCTGTGTAAATAGGTGCTAACCTAAATGTATTCGCAAATATTGTAGCAGGTTAGAGAGGCCTGAATATCGGATAAATTGCATGGATAGCGTTACTACGTCAATATGCAGCTTAGCTATTCCCGGCGACGACCCTCCAGGTCGTACAGCTATCCGCTGTCCCGGGAACAAAAATAGAAAGTTTAACGACTAATGAAATCATTTCAATACAATGTCCGACCTGTTGGAAGTAAGGAAGATATAGTCTAAACCATGTAGAAATATACGGACATCACTACTAATTTTGTGATTCTAATTTACGCATACTCTACTAAAAATTTTAAGTGGTTTCTTATACCCTGCTCTAACAAGCGGAATTCTAATGTTCTTTGTTACATTACTTCCAATGGCAATCTTTATTGCACTAGTTGGGTTAGAAATTGCGGTATCAATGATTCAAGCCTACGTATTTACAATTCTTACATGTTCATACCTAAAAGATGCAATAGAACTACACTAATGCTGAACTTATTATCCCCTTTTTCCCAACGCACAGCCTCCGGGATTGGGAAGCAAGAGATTAACTTAGTGGTAAAGTGGCCATCTTACACGTGGTTTACAGGTGTTCGATTCACCTATTTCTTATCATCTAAGAGCAGTCTTAATCAAGAGTAAGACTAGAATAATTAATTATAGCAATGTTTTCATTTCTTAGCCCTATGCATAATGATGCATCATACCCATGACAAATAGGTTTCCAAGACGGAAGTACACCTAGCTTTGAAGGAATTATAGAATTACACGATTCTATTTTCTTCTACCTAATTGTCATTTCATTCTTAGTGTTCTGAATGTTAGGGTCAGTCTTACTTCACTTCAACAGTAACCGAGCACAAATAGTTCACAAATACCACAACCATGGAACTTTAATTGAATTAGTTTGAACAATCACACCTGCTTTACTCTTAATTGCTATTGCTTTCCCTAGTTTCAAACTACTTTATTTAATGGATGAGGTTATTTCTCCTTCAATGACAATCAAAGTAGCTGGACACCAATGATATTGATCATATGAATACTCTGACTTCATTAATGAAGATGGAGAATCAATTGAATTTGACTCATACATGGTTCCTGAGTCAGATCTAGAATTAGGTCAATTCCGACTACTTGATGTAGATAACCGAGTTGTAATACCGGTTGATACACACGTGCGATTTATTGTTACAGGACAAGATGTAATCCATGACTTTGCAGTACCATCACTAGGACTTAAAATCGATGCGGTACCTGGTCGATTAAACCAAACATCTGTATTAATCCAACGAGAAGGAACTTACTATGGACAATGTAGTGAAATTTGCGGAGTATACCACGCCTTTATGCCTATTGCAGTTGAAGCTGTGTCATTAGAAAAATACCTAAGCTGATTAGACAGTCAAGTTTAACCCTTTTTTCTTTACGCTTTAGTCCCAGCTATTCCATTCTTTAAGATATAGCTATAAAATATAATATATATGTTATCTGTTCTTTACAGCCTGTTAGAAGTGCTTATTGTGTTAGTACCTATACTGCTAGCAGTTGCCTTTATGACAATCATCGAACGAAAAGTGTTAGCAAGTATGCAACGACGAGTGGGTCCCAATAAAGTGGGGTATTATGGAGTATTACAACCATTCTAAAGTATCACTGAGTGGTATATAAACAAAGAGAATTGCTGGAAAAAGAGTATTCTTAATCAGCAGGCATATCCTTTCCCAATGATTTCATCGCGCTGTGCGTTGGGAACGAGATGCTTCAACGATCAAGTGCTTTGCTCTCAAGAGAGGTGATATGACCTATTCTTCTTCGTAAGATGAAGCATAATTAGGGAGTTAGCGATGCTTTAAAACTAGTGGTTAAAGAAACTGTTATACCACAACACTCAACTAAAAGTCTGTTCTTTTTAGCACCTATAATCAGTCTAATATTCAGTCTATTAGGTTGAGGGGTGATTCCATTTGGTAGTGGTATTACGTTAACAGACTTCTCACTAGGTATCTTATACTCATTAGCTATATCATCTATAGGTGTATATGGTATCTTATTTGCTGGATGGTCTGCTAATTCTAAATATGCCTTTTTAGGATCATTACGAAGTACAGCTCAAATGATTAGTTATGAATTAATTTATAGTGCTGCTATATTGGCGGTTATATTGATTACTGGTACATTTAACTTTATAAAAATAATAGAAATGCAACAAAGTGTTTGATTAGTAGTCCCATTATTACCACTATTTATAATGTTTTTTATTTCAGCACTAGCAGAAACTAACCGAACACCATTTGATTTACCAGAAGCAGAAAGTGAGTTAGTAGCAGGTTTCTTTACTGAACACTCTGGAATGATTTTTGTGTTCTTTTTCTTAGCTGAATATTGTAGTATTGTATTGATGTCAACCTTTACAGCCATTCTTTTCTTAGGTGGATATATTATGCCTGAAGTCTTTGTTAACGATTCATCCATTAACCTACAGAGTATAGTATTAGCACTGAAAACATGTTTTTTCTGTTTCCTATTTGTATGATTCCGAGCTACACTTCCACGATTACGATACGATCAACTAATGCAGTTTATGTGAACGGGTTTATTACCTATGGCGATCGCATTTATAATATTAATCCCATCACTCTTAATAGCCTTTGATATTGCTCCTTATTAGAACCCCTTTCCTTATAAGTATAGGTTTCCAGGGGAAATAATATATCTGGTAGTATAACGCTTTTGCATAGCGTACGGATTGGTTCGAGTCCAATTTTCTCCAAGTTCGCTCATTATACCAACGCACAGCGCGATGAAATCGTCCCTCCGGGATTGGTATAATGAGAAAGCCTCGATAGCTCAAATGGTTAGAGTGTTGGTGTGAAGTACCGAAGGTCTGCGTTCAATCCGTAGTTGAGGCAAGGTTAGTGGGCGATATCCTAATGGTAAGGAGACTCACTGTAAATGAGTTTGTTCACACAGTTGGTGGTTCGATTCCATCTCGCCCAAGGAGAATAAGGAGGTAAAGGCGAATAGGAAAGGAGAGTATAGCATAATGGTTAATGCCCTTTACTCATGATAAAGCTTATGGAAGTTCGAATCTTTCTGCTCCCAGTTGGGAAGGACATGTGGCGGAGTGGTTTAACGCACCTTACTTGAAATAAGACGTACTCTAGTACCATGAGTTCGAATCTCATCTTGTCCGACAACCTAAGCAATCAAATTAGACTACTAGCCTTTAGAGGTCCCAATTATTGATGTAAATTAAATTTCTATAAAATGGCTCGATCACAATTCCAATTTCATCCCTATCACTTAGTAGAACCATCACCATGACCGTTACTGACATCATTCGCTCTTTTAACCTTAACATTATCAGCAGCAATGTACTTTAACGGCTATGCTAACGGTGGAACATTAGCGTTAATGGGATTCTTAGCAACATTATTTGCTATGATTCTCTGATTCCGAGATGTTGTAGCAGAAGGATCATTCTTAGGTAACCACACATTTGCAGTACAAAAAGGTCTTAATTTAGGGGTAGCTTTATTTATTGTAAGTGAAGTTTTCTTCTTTATTAGCATTTTCTGAGCGTGATAGAGTTGCGCTTTCATGTTAATTGCGTGAATAACCCGAAATAAGGTAGATACGCAGCGAAGCCTTTAAGGAACGTTCAACGACTAACAACGCATGGCTTTGATGATATAGTCTGAACTTAGTAGCAATGCTAAGAATAACAAATTGACTTCCATAGTGCATTAGCTCCTACAGTTGAACTGGGTGCACACTGACCACCTGCAGGTATTGATCCTCTGAACCCCTTCGAAATTCCTTTACTAAATACTATTATCCTACTATCAAGTGGAGCAACAGTTACATACGCACATCACTCATTAATCCAAGGTAACCGAAAAGGAGTGTTATTAGGTATTCTACTTACGGTCTTTTTAGCACTAATCTTTACTGGATTACAAGGATTAGAGTACTATGAAGCACCCTTTACTTTAAGTGATGGAGCATACGGAAGTACATTCTTCTTTGCTACTGGATTCCACGGGTTACACGTAATCATTGGAACTTTATTCATTGCGGTAGCTTTCTTCCGAATTTTATCTTACCATCTAACAGATCACCACCACTTAGGATTTGAGTCATCTATCCTTTACTGACATTTTGTTGATGTTGTATGATTATTCCTATATGTTTCGATCTACTGATGAGGAGCGTAATATTATTAAAAAGACTCTTTTATTCCAACACCCCCCCCTAGAGGTATAATATATTCACCTTGTCTTCAGCAGTTAGTATGAGAAACATCCTTTTTTAATAGACTCTTTCTTTTTTCAAGTGGTGTCATTACCAATATTTTCTGCGTGGATTATGAGTGTCGCGAAACTGTCCTAATTACAGGTCCAGTACATCACTTACTTTTTGTTATTAATAACAACTAAGGAAAGCCTAACCCATATCGATCGTATATCTTTTTTTTAATTTTTCTTATAAGAGACCACCAGAATAGATATTCTAACGCCTGTGAGCGTTATAATGTCTATTCGTGGTACAATGATTTGCCTTACGCTCTGCTAAGGCAAATCATTTACTTGACCTTTAGTTTAATGGTAAAACGAACAACCGATAATTGTTAGAAGAGGGTTCGATTCTTTCAAGGTCAATAGTGAAAACATTGGTTTTTTAACCCAACGAAAGTCTATAATGCAAAAGACCAGCACATAGGTTATTTACCTATTACAAATCTATCTCTACCTATATAACCGTTCCAAAATAAGGGAAAAGGTATAGCGTAGCTTTGAGTAGATATTGGATTCAGTGAGCACATAATATCCTTTTTTCTTCGATATTACCGATCTCAGTCCTTATCTATGTTAACTAATAACTACAATGCGATTACTTAAAACACACCCTATCTTAGGATTATTAAACAGTTACATGGTGGACTCACCTCAGCCGGCGAACCTGTCATATATGTGAAACTTTGGTTCACTATTAGGAGCTTGTTTAGGAATTCAAATTATTACAGGAGTAACATTAGCAATGCACTATACTCCTTCAGTTGACTTAGCCTTTATTAGTGTAGAACATATCATGCGAGATGTTAACTACGGTTGATTAATCCGATATTTACACGCTAACGTTGCTTCATTCTTCTTTATCTTTGTATACCTACACATTGGACGAGGAATGTACTATGGATCATACAAAGCGCCACGAACATTACCTTGATCTATTGGAGTAATTATGTTAGTGTTAATG
>Ga0115851_100046_pt1 | contig 31901 bp, 37 predicted proteins | sample InSIn2gowninarea_FD_83865 | JGI IMG/M metagenome (GOLD analysis project Ga0115851, IMG submission 83865)
TGGATCTGATAAGTTTGGCCTAGTTTGAAAATCAAAAGGCCAGACATCTTTAGGGAATATGCCTGAGCTAGCCAATAGGATGATCTAAATCCTCAACACTCGTACTGGTGCCCAGCTAGTAGAAGTAGGTATCAGGAATAGGACTGATACCATTTTACTAATAAAGAGGGTGTTGACCCTAAGAAATTATGTGCAAACTTTAGAAAGAAAGTGCCAAGAAATGCAGGCAGAAGTCAATGAATTCATTACAAAGATCACAACATTACATAACAGAGGGCTTCCCAGTTTGGTAACTAGTGCAGGAAGGTTATTGTCACATGAGCATTATGCCAAAAGGGTTAACAATTATGCCTCCAATCAGATCAAAGCATCCTCAAGCACCTCAGAGGAAACAGGGCCCCCATCTGGGCAGAGTCTCTATGACAAACTGGAGAATCTATTCTACATCGAGCATGAAATTAGTCACCTCTTTGAAGTCCCACCAAATTATTATAAGTACACTAAAGCTGATGAGACTTTGATTAAAATACAAAGACGTCAACTGCCTACAGAAGATTGGTGGAAAGGCATGATAGAGACATTGCTCAGATAAATAAATTTTATCTATCATCATTTTGATCAGTTACAGGTCAGCATATTCAACCAACTCATATGCTTAGTCCAGCTGGAAAGGCAAAGAAAAACAACAACAAGACAGCAAATGGTGATGACTAAGAAGCAGTGGCCAAGTACTAATGACGAGACCAAAGCAACGGCGTCACAACAAAGTGGCAAAAGGCGAAGGATTCTGAATCAATGCGCATTAGTCGATCGACTTATTTGGCCCAAAAAGTCAAGATTCTCTGACAAGAATGAACAGCTATTACATTCATCTTTACAATAGCAATTACTTTTGCATTCACTATTCCTTAAGAGTTGGTGAAAGAAGTTATGAGTTAGTGACTCATCTTCTAGATATTTTGTATCTCCTTTTTGTATATATTTTGCCCCATAGAGCATATTTGGGGTTTATGATTTTTTCTCTGAGTGCTGCGTTGTAAATTTTCAGACTTTTAATGCAAAGAGCTGGTGGAGTTCCTAATTTCTGCACTGCCTGGATGTAATTTGATGAATTGCTTGCTGCTACAGAATTCCTGTGTCGTTTTATGCAACAATAAGTTTTCCTAAACCATGTTTTTCTTTCTTTGTTTACAGAACTCACATATGGTGCATGTTACATGGTCTTAGTAATAGAGAAAAGGAATAGCTCAGGATTGTTTAACTACACCCTAAGCTCAATCTCTGTCACTAATTATGTTTTCTTCAGAATTAGTTATGAATATGAATTTCTTCATTGCTCATGTTTACACTGATTCTTCCATGGTGAATGTTGTTTAGGAATTCTTAATTGCTCCTAGATAATGTTCTCACACTTCCCCTCTGTCAGCATAGTGAAAGATCCTTGAATGCCTTCCACTACCTGATTTCATTCCATCCCTATCAGATTTGAAGAATTGTTTCATGAATGCATGTCTGGCTCTGTAGTATCACTATTTTCAACAAGCAATTTCAGCAGCACATAATCACCAACTCCAATGCCCAATGGACTAAGACATTCTTAAGGCTGCATGCCACCTCTATTAGAAGATATCATCCAACCAAACCGAAACTTAAAACAAAACTCTGAACATCATAACTAGCCTAAAATCTCACAAAACAAAGCTAAATCCTAAAGAGAGAGGCCTCTCTGATTGCACGTAGGCTAGGACCTGCAGTCCAAAGATTGGTTTGTGGTTACCTCGGCCATATTCCCTTAGGAATCAAAGGGAACAACCTGAGTGATAACAGTGACCATACTGGGGACTAATCAAACTAAAATCAAATCCCCTTGTTTCATAATAATTCTAAGCTTCCGGATGATGAGCTTAGGATTGGATAGGCTAAGTAAATTGGTTGTGTCCTGTGATTTTTCTCAATAGCACGCTGGCTTCTAGACGATATAACAGAGCCAATCCAGACCCGGATCCTCCTCACATCTACAAAAATCCCAATTTGATTCCAAAACTCCTTCGTCGAGAAAACACCATAACTCCCATGTTCAAATCCCATTCATGGCCCGACATTTTTGAGTATCTTGAAGAGCTTGAGTTTGACGAAAGGTTTGGATATCATTGTTTGAGTCTAAATCCGAAAGGGCTGTTGATTATACTATCCCAAATATACAATTTCTTGTAGACTTGGAAATAGAAAGAGCTAACCAGTTGATAGACAATTATATTGCGGAACAGCCCCAAACTCTGATTGTTATCCCCTTGCAAACTACGCACACTCCTCCAATACCTCCAAGGTCAAATCCACCGAGAGTGATGGCTACCTGTTTCACACCCCTTGTTCTACCCCAAGTTCTAGATGATATGCCCTCAGATTATCAAAGTAAAATCTCATTTCTTGATGGCACTCCAAATAGCATCACTGCTCAACAACATGTAGACAAGATGGCAGACTTCTATGAACTGCACGAGATTGATGAGGAAAATGTGGCAATGAGACTCTTTGTGCAGACATTTGCAGGTGAAGTCAGGAAATGGTTCAGAGGTTTGCAGGCAGCATGTATTGCAACCTTGGCGGAGCTGTAGAGACAATTTTTGAACCGGTGGGAAGTGAAAAAGAATCCCCTCCAAATTCTGGCTGAATATGAACAAATCAAATGAAACGCTGGTGAGTCGGTCCAAGATTACTGTGTAAGATTTAATGCAGTCTATAACGAAATTCTAGATTATCTGAAGCCACCTGTAGGACTAGCCATGATGAAGTTTCCAGACGGTTTCGATGTTGATATGGCCTATCAATTAAGAGAATGAGAACTGGCCATAATGGAAGACATGCAAAAAATTGCGATCAACGTTGAAGCAAATCTGTTGTCCAAAAGAGCTAGAGCGAAAGCAGAAAAGAAAATCACCATTAAGGAAGAATCTTCTTCAATGGATCAACTGCTCAAAAAGGTAGAACAGATGCTTGAAAGGGTAAAACTTGACAAGCCTAAGCCACAAGTTAGGAATCCTAACTTCTGTGGCCAGCATCAGCCACAATATAGGATCAGACTGAAAGATCAACGAAACCAAGAGCAGGCAGCAAAACAGCCGGTACAAACACCTTTGCTGCAGAATTTTGTGCATGGACCAGAATCAGATGAGGACGGGAATGTAATAGGCGAAGAAAACTACCTCTTTACTCCAGATGAGCTGCCTACTTACATTATCGAAGAAGAAGAATGCACAATGAGCTCAACTACACACCAAGACATGGAATTTATTCTAGCTAGTGATATGGTTTTGGAAGAAGAATCAAAAGAATATCAAAGGGGTTATATGAATGCTCTATCCGCATAGCAGCAACGATATTCACTTAGAAACAGAGATGTGCTGGCCAAACCAATTCAGAAAAAGGAGGTTGAAGCAGCAAAAAATGACTCATTAGCTACACAAAGAAAAGGAAAGGAGGCAATTGGTCCGGAGAGAAGCAAATCAAAATTAGTAGAACAACCACAACAACAAGCTATATCAAAGGAAAAGGAAAGGAAAGAGATCCCAATCAAAGAGGTAGAAAAGACTCCCACTTTTAGCTTAGAGAATGAGATTTCTAAGTTAAAGGTATCCATCCCCTTGACTGAAATAATGAAAAACAGCAACTATAGAGGACAGATTTCTAAAATGTTGAATTTGGACCCAATGTCCGACATGGTGAATGTATAAGATGATCAACCTGAAATGATTTTTGGACCAGCATCAAGTGGTGAGTCTCCTGATAGCGATGTGCCTCCATTTTACATCAGTTTGAGATTGCATGATTTTGTGTTGCACAATGCCATGTTCGATTTCAGAGCTTCTCACAATCTCATGCCCAAGGCTACCATGGATAAGCTTGGTCTGGACATCACCCGACAATATCATGATCTCTATTCATTCGATTCCAATAGAGTAAGATGTATAGGACTCATCAAAGACTTAGTTGTGAGTTCGGATCAGCTTCCTATGAAAAATGTTCTAGTGGATGTGGTGGTAGTAGACATTCCTCCAAGGTTTGGCATGCTTCTTTCCAGGTCTTGGGTAGCGAAATTGAAGGGGACACTATAGCTGGATTTCTCATATGCAACAATCCCAATGTTTGGACAAAAGAGGAAGTTATACCGAGAACAAAAGATGAAATATATGATCACAAGCAAGGAGAAACCTATAAATCATCCTATTAACTACGTACATATAGATTTAGAGTCCTTTGTTTTCTTTTCAAATAGTTTAAATGATATAGATAGTCAGATAGTAGAAGCAGAGGAAATTCTGGAAATAACAGAAAATTTCAGAGAAATTTTGAAGAAAGAAGAACAAGAAAAGCAGTAAAATGTTGGGCACTCAGCTCAAAGGAACGGACAACAAGTAGTCAAGGTAAAACAAACATATTTCCAACACTTGCAAGAAGAGGAAGAAGGCTTATGGACCATGGATTTTGATGGAGCAGTAGGCAATTATGGTGCTGGAATTGGAATTTGGGTACGCAGTCCTTTCTCCGCCCCAAACAAAGTGCCTAGCAGCGTGAGGGTTTTCTCTTACAAGCTGGCCTTTGAATGTTCAAACAATGAAGCGGAGTATGAAGCTCTGATTACTAGCCTGAAAATTCTTAGAAAGCTGAATGCAAAAAGGATTTCACTATATGGCGACTCCAAATTGGTAATAAAGCAGGTCAGAGGTGAGTATCAAGAAAAACATCCTAGGATGCGGGCCTATCATAATGCAGTTTTAGACATCTTAAAGTTATTTTCAAAATACACCTTGACGTGTGTGCCTCGTATACAAAATAGTATTGTTGATGCTCTTGCCAAGGCAGCAAGCAGTTTGAAGATCCCCATGAACTCTAGCAATAAATTTGAAATTCATGTCAAGCATCATCCAACCATTCCAGACAATTAGCGATATTGGCAAGTGTTTCAAGATGATGAGGAGATTAAGAATTTTCTGCTAAACAAAGGTAAGTTCAAAGAAACCTCAATTGATGTAGAAAACGATGAGGGTAAAGAAAATGGTATAGATGAAGTGCAGATCAATGAAATGGATGTATTGTAGCTGAAAAACAATATTATTCCTAAATGCTTGATACCTCTAGAAGAGATTTTTGATCAAGATGATGTAGCCCGCAAGCCAACACTGCAGCCAACAAAGGAGGGTGTAGAAGAGGTTAACATAGGAACAACTGCCAATCCTAAGATGGTAAAATTGTCTAAAGCATTGCCGCCAAAGATCAAGGACAAATACATTAGTTTGATGGCTTCATTTTCAGATGTGTTTGCTTGGGATTATTCTAATTTAAAGACCTATGATACCAATATTATTCAACACACAATATCAATCAAGCCCAATAAAAAGCCATTTAGATATATGCTGAGAAGGATAAATCCAAAGTTGATTCCATCTATCGAAAAGGAGGTAAACAGGTTGTATAAGTCAGGTATCATCATGCCCATCATATTTTCAAATTGGATATCTAACTTAGTGCCTGTACGCAAGAAGACCGGTGAGATCCGCCTATGCATTGATTTCAGAAATTTAAATAAAGTCTCATTGAAGGACAACTATCCACTGCCCAAGATGGACCATATACTTCAATGAGTAGTGGGGGCATCTCGTATGTCACTGCTTGATGGTTATTCCGGATATAACCAAATTTCTGTCCATGAAGATGATAGGGACAAGACAGCATTCACCACTCCATGGGGAACCTTTCATTATGCCAAAATGCCCTTTGGTCTAAAGAATGCAGGTGCCACATTTTAGCGGCCGATGGACTTGGTTTTTGTGAATGAGAAGGATGTGTTTTTGGTGGTGTATCTGGATGACTTGACGTTGTTTTCAAAATCTGATGAAGAACACATGCACCATCTAAAAACTATCTTTCAAAAATGCAGAAGATATTGTTTATCGTTGAATCCTAAGAAGAGCTTGTTTGCCATGGAGGAAGGAAAATTACTTGGGCACATCATCTCAAAGGATGGCATTCATATTGACCCAGCACACGTGCAAACAATTAAGCAAATTGATCTGCCCAGGAACAAAAAGGAAATACAATCATTCAATGGTAAGATGAATTTTTTGCGTCGTTTTGTGCCTAATCTTGCAGAACACTTAAGAGAGATGACCAACATGCTTAAGAAGGACAGCTAGGTGAAATGGATAGAAGAGGCTGTAAAATATTTCAACTTGGTCAAATTGGCCCTTTCTTCAGCTCCAGTTCTAATCAGCCTGGACTACACTCAGGATTTCATATTGTTTTCATTTGCTTCTGAGCACACTATGGCAGCGATATTATTGCAGAAGAGAGATGATCATGAAAGAACCATTTCATTCTTCAGTAGGGCTATAAGGGATGCAGCTTTAAAGTACAACATCATTGAGAAACAAGCCATGGCATTGGTGAAGGCATTAAAGGATTTCCGGGTATATATCCTACATTCTCATATTCTGGCCTATGTTCCCAATACTACTGTAAAGGATGTTTTAGTACGGACCGATCTAGAAGGGAGAAGAGGCAAATGGATTGCAGCCTTGGTGGAATATGATGTGGAAATAAAGCCCACAAAGCTGGTCAAAGGATAGGGGTTGGCGAAGCTGATGGCTGAATCAAACTTGCACGCCATGGACATAAATCTGATCACTGCCATGTCCGATGAGAATGAGGGAGGAATGTCAATTCAGGTCTCCGAAATGTTTGCTTTGTCCCCATGGTATTCTGATATAATATATGTGCTAAAAAATCTGTCACCACCGCCCGACATGACTAGAAACAAAGCAAGAACACTCAAATTGAAGGCTACCAAGTTTTGTATTTTGAATTTTGCATTGTATTAGAAGGATCCTGGTGGTGTTTTGTTAAATTGCTTGGTGGAAGAAGAAGCAAAGAAAGTCATGGAGGATTTTCACGGAGGAGAGTGTGGTGGTCACCTTTTTTGGAAGTCAACAACGAACAAAATTTTGAGAGCAAGGTGCTACTGGCCTACTTTGTTTGCTGATGTGTATAAGATGGTCAAGCGTTGTCATAAGTGTTAGATTTTCGAAGGAAAATAGAAATTACAGCCTTTGCCACTTAAGCCTACTGAGGTGAGCTCTCCTTTCTAGCAGTGGGGATTAGACTTCATTGGAGAAATTCATCCCGCTTCTTCCGGACAACATAGATGGATCCTTACAACGACAGACTATTTCACAAAATGGATTGAGGCAGCTCCCAACAGACAAGCTACAGACATGGTAATCATTTCATTCCTATAAAATAACATCTTGTCTTGCTTTGGTTGTCTAAACAAATTAATCACTAATAATGCAGTAGCTTTCAAATCAAAGAGGACGGTAGAATTTTGTCATAAGTATCATATCATTTTGGGTCATTCAACTACCTAACATCCACAAGGCAATGGATTGGTGGAATCTTCGAATAAATCATTGGTCAACATCATCAAGAAGTTGCTGGAAATAAATAAAAAGAGCTGGAACAAGAGGTTGGTCCATGCACTTTGGGCAGATCAGATCAGTCAGATGTCACCATTTGAGCTTGTTTATGGAGTGGACACAATATTTCCTGCTTCTCTTGCTGCCCTGGTGGTCAAACTCCTTCAGGAGGCTGGTAGTGAGGAAGATCCCATACAGAGAAGGTTGAATCAAATGATCCACTTGCAGCAAACAAGAGAAGAAGTTTTCAAGAACACATCCAAGTTGCAGGAGAAGATAAAGAAAATCTATGACAGAAAAGCAAAGGCAGATAAATTTCAGTTGGATGATGTGGTGTTGAAGTGGGATGCAAGGAATGAAGAGAAAGGCAAGCATGAAAAGTTCGAAAATCTTTGGAATAGACCTTTCAAGATTGCAGCATATACGAGTCATAATGCCTTTCTTCTTAAGGAAATGAACGGGGAAGATTGTCTTGGAGGGCCAATCAATGGTCGGCTGCTCAAGCGATACCACTGCTGATTTAATAACACTACTTCCACTGTCATTGTAAATATCATTTTTTATTTCAGTTGGTTTCATTCTGTAAAGTTAGTTTTTGATTTATTTCAGGGTCAAGTTTGAGTCAATTTCTTGGTCATTTCAGTTTCATAAATAAGTTAGAGTCCTATGCTGTTTATCGAAATAATGACTCCATAGCGCAATGGACAAAAGGAATTGTCTAGCTCCTCCAGAGATCTTCTGTTCTTGGCACCTCCAAGGAGCTACTATCCCCCATTGGAGCCAATGTTAGAGTCGGTCTGGCCAGCCCTCCATCAGGGATCAAAACTCTTTATGCATTTCATTTCTAGGTGTCCCGCTCCATCCACTCAGCTGCATTCTGCTAGGGGCATGCCATAATCTGATGGAGAGAATCATGCTAGTCATTCCCCCCCAGATTTGGCTCCCGCTCGCTCAGGTTTTTGTCAATAATCACCAAAGTCCACAATAGTCAAAGTCTGGTCCTTTAATGGATAAAAGCCATCTTTAGTCATTAGGTCTAGGAATTCATCAATTTGGTCTTTGAAACATGTCCAGTAAAAGCCATACAGACCAAAGGGAGGCCCTTATTCAGCTATGGTTCAGAGAACTTCATCGTCAGGTGGATAGACTTCGACTCTTCTTCAAAACTTTGCTTTGAAGAAAAGTCAAACAAGGTCATTTATGACAAAATTTTCCAAAAATTCGCCAGTTGACTTTTCAGATGTAGTCATGGCTCCAGTGGCCAAATGCCCTGTCATATAGTCCCTGCAAATAAGTGCTGAAAATTCCATCATTTGAGCCAAAATTTCAAAGGAAAATTGAAAATCAGTGTGTTTTAAAATCAATGAAAAAAGTGCAAAACACAACATTAGAAAATGGGTTTTCAAGGAAGTAAAAATTAAACCCATCTCTTCCAAGGCTATATATACATGTTTTCACCCAAATCAAGGGCATTGTGCTATTACAAGCTTTGAGAGACAATGTAAAGGTGAGAGGGAAAAATCGTGGGCGTTTGAGTGAGTGAGAGCTGGTTTTGGAGGGCACGGCGCATACACCCAGGAGCGTGGCGCACACTGAGGGTGCGACGCACACACAGCCAACCCGCAGTTGGAAGTTTAAACAGGCGCGGTGCATACCTAGTGTGTGGCGCACTAGGCTTTGCGCGCAACACACATAGCCAGGGGTCGAGAAACATTGCCAAACCATTCTAAATTTTGGTGAAAGTTATCAAATCAAGAGGTAGGCCTTATGACACCTCTTGTCCATCAAATTTTATCAATAATATTGTGTTTATAAAGAGGTTCGAATGTCATCCAAATGCATAAGGTCAACCATAAGAAATCACCAAGGAAATGATGGCTAGGGTTGTTAAAATGTGATGTTAGCGCCAAGGTTTCACTCCACTCACCTTTTCCCCTCACCCATCATCTTTCCCGTATCCCCTTGATCATTTTTCCTAAAAGCCCACCCTAAATCCACTACCAAACCCTCTCCTTATTCCTCCAAGCAATTCAGGGTGACTTCTGAGCGCGCGGCGCACACACAAGGGGGCACAGCGCACTCATTGTGTAGTGCACTGGGAGCCCATCCATAGTTTAAATCCACCACTAGCACGGCGCACTCAGAGTGCACGACGCACTAGGAATTGCGCGCAGTGCATAGAGATATAAAGCCCAGAAAACAATTAATTTGCCTAAAATTTTTTGGATGCCCATCAAATTTGAAAGGTAGACAACCTGCCTCCACTCTTGCATCAAACTTGAGAAGAGTAGCATGATTTTGGGAGTATAAATCAAATGCCAAAATTTTTATAAAGCAAACAAGAGAAGACACAAAGAAATCATGATCCTATGGTTTGTGCTATAGTAATATTGCTGCCAAGGTGTTCTCCTACCCTACCCCTATCACTAGTTTCCCTGTATCATTTTCCCCTAATCATTACCCTAACGCCACTAAAATCATATTCCCTTTTTCCCCCTCCTCCTATGGATCAAAAAACCCAAACCTTACCAAAATAAATTCAAACCCTACCCCATCAACACCATACCCAAACCACTCCCAAATCCCTGACAAATCTCTCCCTTTAGCCCCTATTCCTATTTCATCATTCCTCTCCTAATACTCCTTGTTTTATTGTCCCCTTGGTAACAGATTTTCATAGCAACTATCAGTTTCATTGGAATCAGAAGGTAGCATAAAACTTAGGGTACAAACAACAGTAATGGCATCCGAAGTTTCATCAGAGTATCAGGAGGAGACCCACAGTGACACATCTTCAGGAGAAAGGGCCCATAGGAGACATCACTGGAGTGGCAGGCACCTTAGAGATGAGCCAAACACCCTTGCTGAGCTACAGGCTTGCCCCCTTCCTATGTCTTGTTTCCAGCACTTAGCATGTGATGAATTTTGTCAAAGGGTGGCAAATGTCAGAGTCCATCATGAGTTGGCCTGTATTTTTGCACTTCATCTATAGGGAGGTCAATTTATCTTGGCTGGGGTCACTTTCACATTGATACCTAAAACCATATCAGCGGCAATAGGCATACCGAACATTGGGGAACAATGGCATAAGAAAAAGAAGGTGGAGAGGTATCATTATGAGCCTTACATCAAGGAAAGTTGTTTGAGCTAGCTCACTAGAGTTTTTCCATTCATATTTTTGAGGGATGAGTATGGCCCACTCATTAAATTGATCATGAAGTATTTCAGTTGTGAGGGGAGGTTTTCTCGCCTTTATGCCTATCACATCAGGTTGCTCATGCACTTTACTAGGGTGCGGGTGATGAACCTCCCATTTTTCATTTGCAACAACATAGAGAAGATGAAAAACTTCATGCAACACAAGACCCCTCGACAACAGCTAAACAGTGTCTATCATTTTTCTCTTATCCAAATTTTGGTGGACCATCAGTTGGGATTGCAGGGTATTGCCTGGGAGGACTTCATCTCCCATGATTTCTTCAGCACTCCACAGGTGGTATCAGAGGCAGAGCATGAGGTAGGGGGTCCTTCACATTAGTATGAGTGCCATGAGATTGCTACCATGCTAGTATACATCACATACCAGAAGGGCAGTAGACCTTTGTTTGCAGCAGCAAAGTGAGTGTTATCTCCACCCGGGGTGGAAGGGGCCTCGATTCTGACATCAACATCACAGGAGCTGAGCAGAGGTAAGAAGCCAGTGCATTATGAGGGGCCTTCAGGAGAGCCATCAGGTGAATGAGAGACCGAGTTTGTTCTTCTTCATGATGATGACACCAATACAGAGCCGACAAATGCAGAGCTTAGAGAGGTCATCTAGGAACAACAGTCAGAGATTGAGGCCTTGTCCCTTGACTTGGAGAGGGCCAAGTGGAACATGAAGTACTTGGAATAGAAAAAGAAGTAGCTAGAGGATCAGTAGGCGATCATGGAGTTTCAAAACATTTGTGAGCATCACCAAGCTACTCAAAGAAGAAGGGTTGAGCTCACATCTTTGGAGCAAGAAATAAATGAGGATAGGGAGGCCAACCTTGAGAGGGTCAACATGCATTTGGAGAGGCTACTAGACAAGGCTGACAAGGAGCTTGCGCTGTTGAGACACATGGAATTTCACTACCGGGCACGAAACATGAGCGCCAAGGCCCGAATGAAGAGTTTAAAGGCAAAATTGAGAAAGGCAACAAGGAGGGAAAAAGAGGCAAAAGAAAAAGATAGGCTTAGAATCTTGGTTGAGGCTTCCTTGGCTCAACATGGCACCCCATAGAGAACCTCCAGCCCAAATTTCAAGAAATTTGGGGAACTTTTGGCCACAAGGTAATTTTTTGGGCAAAAAAGGGAAATTCTGTCCCTATGCGCCGCGCCACTGGCGCGACACTAAAATTATAGAGCTCCAAATGAGGAATGGTTTGAATTTTTGGATTCAACATGGAAAATCACGACTACTAGTATCTGGGCAAGAAATTTTGACAACATTTGGGTCTCCTAAAGGTCAAAAAACACCCAAAAATGGCCTCTCTGCTACTTTTTTGACACACAGAAAGTAGTCTTGGGAGAATGACTATTTGGAGGGGAAAATGAGCACCAAATTCAAAAATTCTAGTCAGGTTGGAAAGTAGATAGGACAGGCTTTCCAACAAGCCCACTTGGGCACATTTTGGACACCTGCAAGTTCCCCAAAACAGGCCCCAAAGTGTCGTGATGCACAGAGAAATTGGCGTGGCGCACAGAGGAAAAACTGCCAATTTGCTTCCGTTTCACAAAATTTCGGTCCGCGACTTCTCCAAGTGGGTCCGGTCATCTACACTTCGGTTTTTTGGCACCAAAGGCAGCATTTAAAGTGTTTTTTCTCTAGATTGGAATCTATCCAAGTGGAAAAGGAATGCAAAGGGTCACCCTAGCCAAATGTCATGCTTGTGAGCGCTGCACCTGTAGCTGATGGTTGGCTCTCCATCTCCATTTTGTAATGATTCGAGTAACTCCCCAACCCTTTGGCATTCTATCTCTTCCTCACACATTATATATATTATATGCAAGCTATTTGCAAAGGGTTGGTTGGCTTGTAACTTCTGGGAGACTGTGGGAAAGAAACTCTGTTTCTTCACTGTGTAATTTTGACAGAGAATTAATGAAAGGCAGTGACTTTGTTTCATGAGATTCTTGTGGTTGTGAGTGTAGCAAATGTGTTATTATGTTTGATATGTATCTTTTTATGTTTCATAATTCAATTCATGTTTCATTTCAGTGAAATTTTCAGAGTGAGATTAGGTAGAATTCAATTTTTATTGCTCTGCCCGTGGGAAACTTTCATGTACAGTGTTATTCTTCTGTTGAAAAGGATTCATATGACTATGCCCTTTTCACTTTCTTCAGCAATCTTTCCATTCCACATTATCTCAAACTAAAATTGCTACACTTCCCGCTTGCCTTGCCTCATGGAATAATCTGTGCCTTCATATTAAATTCTCTGCTTTATACTGATTGTTGGTCCCATACCATCCCAGAAGCTCGGCCATTCATAAAATTTGCTTTCAGAATCCCTATTCACTTACTAGCCTAAGGTAAATATTTCATTGTAAGTCATCTCAGACCATTTTCGATTATCTATTCACAAAGCGTGACTTGGAGAGAGCCCTCCCCTGTTATGGTAGGGCTAGCTACCAGACTGAGCGTGGTTTGTGGTTACCCTAATTTTTGCCTTCATTCAGCCTAGGGAAGATTTAGGCAATAACATCACGCACTCTTATTCATTCATTTCCATGCATTTGAAACTAGTGCTCCCATGTTTTTCCCCGACACTCCATAACTCACCCTGGCATGCATTGGAACACCTTAGCACCTAACACATCTTGTCATGTTTCCCTGGCCTCTAGAATGCCTTAGCACTAACTAGCATACCTTGGCACTGCCTCCTTAGCACACCTTAGAATCATTGACACTTCTTGTCACAAACTCTTAATCATTCATTTGCATGCATTATTTTCACCTAGTGCTTCCTTTTATTTCCCTAATGCTCCATAACACTTCCTAGCACTATTTGGCACACCTTGTCACCTAGCACATGTTGGCTGCATGTCGCTTTGGCATGCTAGAATGACTTAGCGCTGCTTAGCATACCATGTCACTCCCCTCTTACCACACCTAGAACTCATTAACACTCCCTATCACATGCTCTTATTCATTCATTTCCATGCATTTTGACCTAGTGCTCCCTTATGTTTCCCTATCATTCACTAACACTCACCACACATTGGCACACCTAACTACAATGAGTTTCACTAATAGTCAATCCAAAAACCCTTCCAGAGTCTAGCTATTTACTTGTTCTTCACTAAGATATTAGGATTAAGTTTATTGTATAGTGTTCAGTGTGAAAATATTAATAGGTGTTTTTATCAGATAGAGTAATTATGATCTTCCCCATGTACACAAGGATAACTGAGAAGCGTTTCCCATAATCATGCAAGTGGAACTTCAAGATATATATCAGGGTAATCACAAAATATTTATAATATTTACACAATGCAAGGTGAAAGGAAAATATTTACATTATATACGTGAATGTACTAAGATCAGGACCATTAGCATCATATCTACATATTTACTGGGTCATTACAACCCCTTAAAAATAGCCATAAGGCCTTCCTCTTTTGTAGCTCCTTGACCACAATGTTTTAATTGAAAAACACAGTTCCATTAAAGAATTGTAGGTCGAGTACCCACTTCAAGCCCTTGAATTTAAAGATAATCAAATATTTGCAATTTGTTACAATAATAAGTCCATTATGCACACTCCTCATCTTAGAGTTGGGTAGAGAGGGAGAATACTTGATTGATGCTAACCTTGTAAATGAAAAACTTTGCCTATTCATTGGTTGGACACTCCACCACTAGTTGACACCACTAACACACACCAAAAGTCCAAGATACCCATAATATGTGACTTACACCCAAGGGCTTAGACTAAACCTCCATAAAATGTACCTTCAACTTTAGATGTCCCAAAACAATAATATCCTAACCCTAGCCTATTTGTTAGATTTTTGTAACTTTCTCCTTAACTAACATTTGTTTTTAACTATTTAATCCACTTATCATATACTCTCTCTTGTTTTCACCCACCTAGTATACAAGAATACTTATGTTTTTAATACAACCAAGTTAAGAGGGCATGTTTCTTTTTTACACTTAAATGTTTTAAATACAACCAGGTTAATAGCACGTGTTTCCTTTTCAAATTCCAAAAGTATAACATGTCTATCTTTATAAACTAACAACAAAATCATTGCATAAAAAAGGTAAGCATAAAATTGAATTAAAATTAGATTATTATTACTATGATAAACACACCAAACATAGAAAAATTGTTTTCAAACACAACCATAAAAAAAAGTGTTAGTTTATCAAATACAACTACAAACTTATTAAGCCAACCTAGATCCATCTTAACCTGGATCTATCAAGCACCGAGATGGATCGAATACCTCGATGTGCAAACCTCTTTTTTGGCGCTTGGTAGATCTAGGTTAAGATGGATCTAGGCTGGTTATATAATACTATATAATATCTATATTTGTATCTATGTGTCTCTTTCTTATTCCCTCTCTCTATCTCACCCCCCAAACATACACACTCTCTCTCCATATCTATCTCTCTCTCCCTCCCTCTTCCTCTCTGCCTCTCTCTCTTCCCTATATCTCTCCTCTCTCTATTTCTCCCTTGTCACTCCCTCTCTTTCTCTACCTTTCTCCCTCTATGTCTTTCTTCTTCCTTCCCTCTCTCCCCCTCTAACTTCATCTCTCTCTCCTCTCTCTTAGTCCCCTCTCTCCCTTTCTGTCTCACATCCCTCTGTACCACCCCCATCACTCTCTCTCTCCCCCCTCCAACTTTCTGCTTCCCTCTCTCTCTCTTTCCCTTCTCTCCCTATCTTTATCCCCACCTATTCTCTCTCTCCCCTCCTCTCTTCTCTCCCTCTCTCTATCCATCTATCCCTTGTCACTCCCTCTCTCTCTCCACCTCTATATCCCTATGCCTTAGTTCTTTCCTTCCTCTCTCTCCACCTCTATCTCCCTATGCCTTAGTTCTTTCCTCCCTCTCTCTCCCCCACTCCCTTATTCTCTCTCTCCCCTCTCTCTCTTCCTACCCCCTTCTCTCTGTCTCCCCCCATCACTCTCTCTTTCTCTCTTTCTCTCTCTCTCCACCCTACATATTTGTCACTATCTCCCTTCCCCTCTCTTCCTTTCACTTTGCTTGCTATCATCACTTGTATCCTTAGTTAAGATAGATCTATGTTGGTTCTTACTAATATTTGTATTAAATAAATTTCACATCTTTAAATACAAAAGTATTCTCATTTTTAACTTTATTAAAACCTTAATTTAATTTATATGGGAATAATTTTAGTAGTCGTGAGGATAGAGGGTTTATATCTATCTCAAAACTAATTACAACCCTTTCCCTATTAGCTTCAAATAAAAAATGTTATAAAATGTTATAAAATAAAATAAAAATATTTTTATTGTGAAATAAGTTATGGTTTTTTGGCATGTGGTATTGGTAAGGCATAATATTGGCCCACGATATTGTAACAAAGTCTATTTCCAAGTTAATAATATCCATGGTAAAGTGGGGGTGAATATCGATGGTTAAAAATATTGTCATATTGTTATAAAATATTTAGATTATGAAATAAGATATGATTTTTTGGCATGTGGTATTGATAAGCCATGGTATTAGCCCATGCTATTGTAATAAAGCGTATTCACAAGTTCATAATATCAGTGACAAAGCAGGGGTGAATATCCATGATTTACTCTTACAAAATATTTTGATTTTGTAATAAGTTATGTTTTTTGGGCATGTGATATTGATAAGCCATGGTATTGGCCCATGGTATTGTAACAAAGTCTATTTCCAAGTTAATAATATCTATGGTTAAGAGTATTTTCATATTGTTATAAAATATTTTGATTGTGAAATAAGTTATGTTTTTAGAGCATGTGGTATTGATAAGCCATAGTATTGGCATATGGTATTATAACAAAACCAATTTTTTACAAGTTAATAATATCCACTGTAAAGTGTGGGGTGAATATCCATGGTTAAGAATCTTGTCATATTGTTATAAATTATTTTGGTTGTGAAATAAGTTATGGTTTTTGGGCTTGAGGTATTGATAAGCCATGGTATTGGCTCATGGTATTGTAACAAAACCTATTCACAAGTTAATAAAAAAATCAAAATATAACAAATTGAATTTTTATTATTTTTATTATTAATTGAGCCAAAATTTAGATTTTTGCACTCATCCCCATATTTTTGACTTTTATTATTATTATTACTATTATTCTTTAACTAAGCCCATATTTAGAATTGTTTACATATTACACCTACACATCTACTATATACTCTATAAATATTGTATTTATTGTTTTTTAGGGAAATTTTAACATTTTTGAAAAACTTTAGCCTTAATTTTGATGTAACAAAGCCCTCGTAATTCCAATCTTCATTTACTTTCTGAAACAAGTAGTATATTTTCAATTTTCATAGGGCGGAGGGAAAACTAGTAGATATTTTCACTTTTCACAGGGCCGAAGGGAAAACTAGTAGATATTTTCACTTTTCATAGGGCCAGAGGGAAAACGAGATTGAAGAGAGTTGTGAATTAAATGTCTATAAATATTCTACTTATTGTTTTTTAGGGAAATTTTAACATTTTTGAAAAACTTTAGCCTTAATTTTGATGTAACAAAGCCCTTGTAATTCCAATCTTCATTTACTTTCTGAAACAAGTAGTATATTTTCACTTTTCATAGGGCAGAGGGAAAACTAGTAGATATTTTCACTTTTCACAGGGCCGAAGGGAAAACTAGTAGATATTTTCACTTTTCACAGGGCTAGAGGGAAAACGAGATTGAAGAGAGTTGTGAATTAAATTTCCAGATTTCATAAGGTTGAGGGAGGGAAAAATAGTAGCATATTTTCACTTTTCACAGGGCAGGAGGGAAAATAAGATTGAAGAGAGTTGTGAATTAAGGTTTTACCAGTAGCAGATTGATATCAAACCCCACCATTAGATATTCAATCCATTAATGGCGCCTAGGTATGTTTCATTTATAACCTTCCTATATTAACACCCCACTTTTAGTCTTCTTCCACACAGGGAGGAGTACACACACCTCAGATTTGGTTCAAAATTCACTATTTTTTTCATCGTTTTTAGGTTTATGAGTAGCATATTTTCACTTTTCACATGGCGGAAGGGAAAACGAGATTGAAGAGTTGTGAATTAATGTTTTACCAGTAGCAGACTAATATCAAACCCCACCATTAGATATTCAATCCATTAACGGCACATGTTTCATTTCTAACCTAGCTGCATTTCCACCCCACTTTTAGTCTTCTTCCACACAAGGAGGACTAGTTCAAAATTCACTATTTTTTTCATCCTTCCTTTTAAGTTTAAGAGTAGCACATTTTCACTTTTCACAGGGTGGGAATTAAGGTTTTACTAGTAGAAAACTGATATCTAACCCCACCATTGGATCTTCAATTCATTAATGGCACCCAAGTATGTTTCATTTCTAATCTCGCTACATTTCCACCCCACTTTTAGTCTGAGGAGTACACACACCATCCCCCACCATTAGATCTTTAATCCATTAGTGGCACCCAGGTATGTTTCATTTCTAACCTTGTTGGATTTATACCCCAATTGTAGTATTATTCCACACAGGGAGGAGTACACACAACTCAGATCTCTGGTTCAAAATTCAGTATTTTTTTCATCCTTACTTTTAAGTTTACGAGTAGGATATTTTCACTTTTCACAGGGCAGGAGGGAAAATGAGATTGAAGAGAGTTGTGAGCTATGGCTTTACCTCTTCAATCCATTAATGGCACCTAGGTATGTTTCATTTCTAACCTGGCTACATTTCCACCCCACTTTTAGTCTTCTTCCACATAAGGAGGACTGGTTCAAAATTCATTATTTTTGTCATCCTTTCTTTTAAGTTTAAGAGTATAATATTTTCACTTTTCATAGGGTGACACTATTTTTGTCATCCTTTCTTTTAAGTTTAAGAGTAGCATATTTTCACTTTTCACAGGGCGACACTATTTTTGTCATCCTTTCTTTTAAGTTTAAGAGTAGCATATTTTCACTTTTCACAAGGTGGGAGGGAAAATGAGGGAACATAGGTAAAAGCATATGTATTTTTCCTTCTTTTATTGTTTGTCTCTATAGAGTTGATTTTACTAGGTGTACATTGTATGCATCTCAAAAGTTCTTTTTAGGAAATCCTATTTTTATTCTTTCCAAGAAAAACTCTCTAGGGAATCCCAATGGATTATTCCCCACATTCATGGATGGAAACCTTGGTAAACCCATTGGCATTGACTAGTGCACCTCACCCAAGGGATTTCAAACAGGGCACCTGGCAGCACAAAACTAGCCAAATACCTAGTAACATTAATGACATTCGGTTGGGCTAACCCCTTGGGCTCAATAAATCATAATCAACTACACTATTTTCCATATTAACATATTGATCCTATTTAACATTTTTTTAGAGTAACCATAACAATCCAAGCCTGTTCCTATTTTTATTTTGGTTTTTAATTCCTTCTTTGGTGTGGTGACAACTTTATATGACTGTATATATGTTTATTTTTTTCAGAATATATGTTGAAAAGTAGATGCTCTCTTACATTCTAACTTGTCTGTTATGTATTGATGGAGTTCAGTTTCATTAGTTGTGACCAAAGAATTGTGTTAGGCATGTATACAAGGATTCTTGTATCACTAACATTGTCCTTAAATAAGGAAAGTAAGATCCTTAATGCTACATGTTTGTATCTCAAGGAACTTCCAATCCTAATAAATGAGGTGAAATTTAAGTGTTTCCAAAATCCAGATCCCAGGTTTTGTGAATTCACTCATATATGGTCCTAGAAAAGTGAAGTGAAATTTAATTATTTCCAAATCTTAAGTTCTGTGAATTCACTCATATTTGGTGTTGGAATCTTTTGAGCAAACAGGAAGAATTTCTTTTAGTTGCATTTGAATTTTCCAAAAATAATACTAAATTTCCTCATGACTAAAATTCTCCCTGAAATGGCTTTGGGATTGAAAATTTTGTAAATATTTTTAGGGAAACAACCTAAAATACTTTTTCCAGATTTGAGTTTTATAACACTAGGTACTAAAACACTCTTCTATTTTCTTCTACAAATGTCTGATAGAGTCTTCCCAGAAACTAATCAGAAAGTTAGGTAGATGCGCTAGATGGACTAAATAATTTTTAATGAATAAACACTTAACATAAATGATATATTAGGTTGCATAAATATATAGCTTGGAAGCATGAAATGAAGAAGAAATATCAATGAGATTGACATATTCTTAATTGAGTTGAATGAGGTGAGGAATAACTTTGACTAGAGGGTGTTGAAAATGGCATAATTTTGTTCTGGTTGGATTGATTTAGAACTAAAAATCAGCAGTTTTCTTTCTTGCATAACTTGGAAAGATTTTTGTATCTCAAGTCTCAACCTTATTTAATAATATGATTTATGCCTTTCAATGTTGAGATATGTTGTGATACCACTTGCTAGTAACCTAAACACTATGGATGAAAATTTAGTTGTGAATTTTACTTGCAAAATATATAAGGGAAAATATAGATTAATTGTCCCTTGTGTAGAATTTCCTTGAAATTATGCTACTGCTTGAATGAATAAATCTAAAACTAATTGTTGTATGAAACCAAAAAATATATCTACCAATTTGTAGTGGAATAGAACAAAAATAAAACATAGTCACACTATAGCAAAAAAATAAAATAATCTAGGGAACCCAACTAGGAAAACCCTCTGCTAGCTGTAGAGATTTAAAATACTATCCATATTAGACTTTGAGACGCCTTCTAGAAGACCAGGTTCATCTATGCTTATTGCTTTCCATATTCATTTTCATAAGCATTAGGGTTGTTGTCGGTCAAATCAGAGTAGCTAGAAAGTGTCGCTTTGATTTCAGAAAGCACATCAGGATCAAGTTCATCCAAGAATCCCTTAGAAGTCTCATTAGTAGCAAGAAGAAGGGTCTTTTTTAATTTTATTTCATCACATGCATCTATCATAATCACTGACTTGTCTTCATTTCTTTCATAGTTGTTTTCAATGTTAGATGAAAAAGGTTATTTAGTATGATATAATCCTTAGGTAACCAATCTCAGACATATTGTTGGTTAATTTATGTTGTTTTAAGTTTATTGTTTTTGAGTTTATTATGAAACTACTAGAAGTGTACTAGAATGGGTGAGTTGACTATCTTGATAACAATTTTATGGTTTGATCTAGTCCTTGAAAGGAACTTATAGTTGATGGTCAAAATTTCACATTCCTTTCATTTTTTTATCTTCACATATAACAAATATCTTTATGTTATAGCCTCTAGCTAGATATATACAGTAACTACCACTGAGAAGTTGGATGGCATCATTTTGGAGCTTGAGCTTACTCAACTTACCTTTTTTTGAGTTGAAAATGTCATTAGATCTTATTATATCGTCTATTGCAGAGCATGAATCCAATTTTCCTTTGTTTCAGTTAAAAATGTAATTAGATCTTGCTATATCATCTTTTGTAGAGAATGAATCCAATTTCTCATAGTCCATTTTCTTGAGGTATAACAAAGCTACTTTAATTCATTAAACTTACTTTTCATATACTATTTGCTGATTATGATTCTGCATGCCACATCTACATTGGAAAAGGCGAATATTTAATGAAGTGTGGAAGGAGAGGGAAGCTTCAGTTATGTCCTTTCAAACTTTCTAAGGTATGTAATAAAATTAAAAAAAAATTCTCCATAGAGTGTTGTGCTTTAACTTTTTCTTTTGATAATGGATTATTTATGTGATCTCCCCTCTCTTACACACAACCAAAGTCCAGACATACATGGTTTTTTGGGATATCTGGACAATGGACAAATTGATAGTATATTGTTTATTCCATACAATACCTCAAAATTGTATGATCAAATTACAATTAAGCCTGTCATAATATTTTGACTTACCCTCTTTTAGATGGAAACTAGAGTGTGTGTCAAGCTTGCACATCACAATTGTATCATGCAAAGTTTACCTAGGACAAGTTTTGTGGATCTAAGTAGCAAGATACCTATTGGAATTCAAGAGGCAACAATACTACAAAGTGGGAAAGAGGTTTCACAGTTAACCTGGATTTCACATTATGGTTGGAGTTAGTTTGTTGGCAAGATGCTAGATACCCCAACTTCCCTTTTATGACTGAGTGCAAGATTGAATCCTTCGAAATATTCCTCACTCAATTGTCATTAAGTGACGGGTTTTCTCAGAAGTGTTGCACACCTATAAACTTTACTAGAATTGTTCTTGAGTCTTCGGAGGTGGTTGACTTTTCAAAGCGCACACGTACAAGAAGAGGAGAAATAATATGCTCGGCTAATTTGAATTTATCTACCTGTGAATATGGTGTTCCCATTCATAAACCCGACAACTCACTCTACTTCTTTCTAGTGAACAACTTTGGGACTTGCCATGAATTGTGAGACAATTCCAACCCCATAACTATAAATTTCTTATTTAAATCTATACCCAATAGATTAGAATCTGCACAAGGAGAACTCCATTTTTGTTTCGAAAAAACCTGCAATCGAATTATACCATGTTATGTAATATTTTCTGTATTTATTCTCATCATTGGTCTGTGACATAAAGGTGCAACAGGCTACCTTGCACTTTCTATACTAACACTCCTAAAAAATAAGAAAGTATGGCCAAATATATCATTTCAAATGATCTATGTAGCTCACCTTTTGGTTTTTCAATTCTCGAAGTTGTTACCTATATTGATGAGAAATTCTACAACCAATACCATAGTGAAAATATATGTCATAGTTTTATCCGTGTTTCTCTGAAGGTGTTTCTCGTTCAGTAGAGCAGCAATACACTGTAGTTTCCATTTAGGGGAGAAGTGTACCCAGTAGTAATCTTGTCCTGTGTACAGATGGGTTGAATGCACATTAGACTCAATTTGTTGTTTTGAAGGTGTTTCTTGTTCAAGAATACTTCATCTTAGTAGATACTTTGGGTTTGCACCTTTAGTAGATGCATGCAGCCTTGGGATACATGTTGTAGATTATAGTTTTCCTATGAGGTTGTAGCATGGATGAAAGAAGTGCATCGATTTTAGGCATATTTAGTATGCTTTTATAGTTTGACTTAAATGCTCACTTTTCTTAATTTATGTGTTTTTCTTAGTTCTGTTTTATGCACAATTTTTTCTTTAAGAAAAGTGCACAGTAGAGAAGGGTTCTATATTTTGAGCAGGGGACACACTTCTAGGTAGGAGGTACTCTATTCTCGGAAGATTTTGCCATGCAGGTTAGGTGCTTTATCCGAGAATCCCAAGAGGCACTCTTGTAGCAATAAGAAATTCGTTTATTTTGAGTTCTTCATTAGTGCATTGATAGTATATTGTTTATTCCATGTAATACCTCAATATTGTATACAACCATATTTAGTATGATTTTATAGTTTGACTTAGATGCTCACTTTTCTTAATTTAGGTGTTTTTCTTAGTTTTGTTTCATGCACAGATTTATTTTTAAGAAAAGTGCACAATAGAGAAGGGTTCTATATTTTGAGTAGGGGACACACTTATAGGTAGGAGGTACTCTATTCTAGGAAGCTTTTGCCATGCAGGTTAGGTGCTTTATCTGAGAATCCCAAGAGGCGCTATTGTAGCAATAAGAAATTCGTTTATTTTGAGTTCTTCATTAGTGCATTGATAGTATATTGTTTATTCCATGCAATACCTCAATATTGTATGATCAAATTACAGTTAAGATTGTCATAATATTTTGACTTACCCTCTTTTAGAGGGAAACTAGAGTGTGTGTCAAGATTGCATGTCACAATTGTATCATGTAGAGTTGACCTGGCACAAGTTTTGTGGATCTATGCAGCCAAATACCTATTGGAATTCAAGAAGGAACAATACTACAAAGTGGGAAAGAGGTTTTGCAGTTAACCTGCCTTTGACATTATGGTTGGAGTTGGTTTGTTGTAAAGATGTTGGATACCCCAACTTCCTTTTTATGACTAAGTGCAATATTGAATCCTTCGACACATTCCTTGCTCAATTGTCATTAAGCGATGGGTTTTCTCAGAAGTGCTTCACATCTATAAACTTTACCAAAGTTGTTATTGAGTCTTTGGATGTGGTTATCTTTTCAAAGCACACATGTACAAGAAGATGAGAAATAATATGCCTGACTAATTTCAAGTTTTCTTCCTGCGAATAGGGTGTTCCCTTCCATAAACCTGACAACTCACTCTACTTCTTTCTAGTGAACAAATTTGGGACTTTTCATGAATTGTGAGATAATTTGAACCCCATAACTATCAGTTTCTTATTTAAAGTTATACCAACTAGATTAGAACCCGCACAAGGAGAATTCCATTCCTGTTTCAAAATAACCTACAATCGACTTATACCATGCTATTTAATATTTTATGTATTTCTTCACATTCTTGACCTATGACATAAAGACTCAACAAGTTACCTTGCATTTCCTATACTAACACTCCTAAACAATAATAAAGTATGCCCAAATTTGTCATTTCAAATTATCTATGCATCTCACTTTTGGTTTTTAAATTATGAAAGTTGTTACCTATATTGATGAGATCATCAACAATCGAGGCCATAGTGACAATATCCATTAGAGTTCTATCCATGTTGTACTAAAGGTGTTTTTCCTTTAGCAACACTAAAATACATTGTAGTTTCTGTTCAGTGGAGAAGTGTACCTAGTAGCAACCTTGGTCTGGGTGCAAATGGGTTGAATTCACAATAGACTTTATCTATTGTTTTGAAGCTATTTCTCCTTCAATAATACTTCATCTCAGTAGATCCTTTCAATATACACCTTCAGCAAATGCATACAGCCTTGGGGTACATGCTATAGATTCTAGTTTTGCTGTGAGGATATAGAAATGATGAAAGAATCACACTGATTTTGGACATCTTATTGTTGTTGTATGAAAGCATGCTTGTCTAGTGTTTCCAAAACTTATATAGAGCCATATTTATTATACTTTTACAGTTTGACTTAGATCCTCACTTTTCTTAATTTAGGTGTTTTTCTTAGTACTATTTTATGCACATATTTATCTTTAAGAAAAGTGCACAGTAGAGAAGGGTTCTATATTTTGAGTAGGGGACACTCTTCTTCGTAGGAGGTACTCTATTCTAGGGAGCTTCTGTCATGCATGTTAGTTGCTTTATCCTAGACAGAGTTCCAAGTCCTTGCCTCCTTGACAAAGTCCTTGCTAGACAAGACACAAGTGGATAGAGCTCCAAGTCCCTAAATTTTCCAAAAACCCACCTGACCCTAGCTATCTAGCCTAAAATCCTTTACATTCCAGTCATCTCTTGGTTGTGATTTCATAGAGAGAGCCCTCTCTAGTTTGGTAGGGCTAGCTACCAAACTAAAAGCTTGGTCTATGGTTACCTCCGTTGATCTCTTCATCAGCTTGGGACATTATGGAGGATAACAGAGGGCATGACAACTAGGGAGTGCCAAGGTGTTCTAGTGAATGTAAGGTTCCGCAATCATGGAAAAATGCAATGCTAGTTGTGAGGTCATAACTGCCAAGGTGTGTTAGGGAATGCTAGGGCATGCTAAGATGTGCCAAATAGTATGAAGAAATGTCGAACAAGCTAGGATGTGACAAATGCTAAGGCATGCCAAGATGTACAAGGGTTCCAAGTCCCTGCCTCCTCTTCTTCCATATGATATCCACTTATGACATTTCCTTTGCAATAATTGGTGCATTTGATAGTTATAGGTCATTTATAGGTTATAAATGTCTTCAGAGTTTCACTTCTAATTGAGTATTCAACTGAGCATATTGATTCTCTTATACATAACTATTTTTCCCTCCACCCAATTTCATATCTTCAATAACCATTAGGCAGGGACCTACATCTTTGATGTTGTTAAATAATGAATCCATACAGGTAAGGATAGTTTTAGATAGAGGAGGAATGACCTGTTATAGAGTTTTGTCAACCCAACATTTTGGACTCCCAAGTGAGTCCATCATCAGGGGATGCGTCAATAGATATTCTTCAGATCTTAATGATGTATCCATGAGCTATTTTTAGGGTATATATATAGGTTATTAAGGAAGGATATGAGAAATTAGTTCGGCCAATTTTTTTTATAAATAATATCATATATTATTATTTATATTACTATTATTAAATTAATTAATTAATTAATTATTTTTAATCAATTAATTAATTGATTATTGTATTTAATAAGCTAATTAATAAGTTAGATAGGTGGATTAATTTATTTATTTATTAAATTGGTTAAAAGGATAAATAAATAAATAAATTTTATAATTTATAGATTTAATGATTATGTTTACTAATTTTATTTATATATAAAATTAATTATTTTAAATAATGGTTTGCTTGATTTATTAATTTGTTTAAATTATTAATTTATTTATTTGTTTAGTGAAATATTGTTGAGACTTTAATTTATTGAAAGTTGTAGAATTTACAATTTATGAAGTTTCAAGGTCTAATTTTAAAAAATATAATTCTTTAAAGGGTGCTAACTCAATGGAAGAGCACCTGCTTTACAAACATGAGGCTAGTGGTTCAACTCCATCATTCTCTAATATCCATATGGAATGGTGATGATCAATTTTTGGTGACGAAGGCTCTTTTGACCATCGCCAATGAGCTTTGGTGAAATTTTTCAGCCCTCACCAAAAATATGAAATGGTGACGATCAATGAATGCCACCATATATAGGCATCAATAGTGATGACCCTCAAAGGTCAGTAACCATAAATCGTTGTTGTTGATATTAAATGGTGACAGTCATTGTCCGTCATTATAGTCATTATTCGTGATGGACATTGAATGTCACCACAATACCTGTACTTCTAGAAATGCAGCTTTTGGTGATGGTCAATGAACGTCACCATATACATGCACCAATATTGATGACCATTAAAGATCTTTCACAATAAATCCTTATTGTTCATATGAAATGGTGATGGTCACTATCCATCATTATAATCAATATTTGTGATGGATCTTGAATGTCACCATAACACCTATACTTTTGGCGATGCCACCTTTGGTGATGTTTAGTTTTTAGTGAGCGAGGCTATGGTTCATCACCATTGCTCATATCCAATGGTGATGGTCACAATTCGTCATTATAAATCATTATTGGTGACAAAATTTGAATGTCACTACAACACCTATACTTTTGGCAATGCCACTTTTGGCGATGTTTAGTTTTTGGTGACAGAGGCTATGGTCCATCACCATTGCTCATATGAAATGGTGACAATCGTTATCTGTCATTAAAAATAATTATTGGTGATGAAATTTGTATGTCACTAAAACACCTATACTTTTGGCGATGCCACTTTTGCTGACGTTTAGTTTTTGGTGACGAATGATCTTTTGACCATCACCAATGAGCTTATGGTGACATTTTTTGTCCCTCACCAATGTCCTTTTTTCTTGTAGTGTGGCTGGAAGGAAACCCATTGGCAACAAACGGGTGTTCAAGAAGAAGACAAATGCAAAAGGAAAGGTGGAGAAATATAAAGCTTGATTGGTAGCAAAAGGTTATTCCTAGGTGCCAGGAATTGATTTTAGTGATATTTTTTCTCCTGTTGCCAAGGTAACCTCTATTAGATTAATTTTATCTGTTGTTGCTACTTTTTATTTTCAGGTAGAACAGATGGATGTGAAGACAACATTTCTTCACGGGGATCTGGAAGAGGAATCTACATCAAGAAACCTGAAGGCTTTGTAGTGAAGGGTAAGAAATAATTGGTATGCAAGTTAAATAAGTCTTTGTATGGTTTAAAATAGTCAACAAGGGTGTGGTATCAGAAATTTGATACATTTATATGGGGACTTGGCTTCACTAGAAGCAAAGCAGATCACTGTTTGTATTTTAAATTAATTGGTGACCGTGTTATTTATTTGGTCTTATATGTGGATGATATGTTGCTGGTTGGAAATGACAAAGAAATTATCCAGGATTTGAAGACCCAATTGTCCTCCAAATTCAACATGAAAGATCTTGGTGCTGCAAACTATATTTTGGGCATGGAAATTAAAATAGATCGAGTAAAGAGGAAGCTCTAGTTAAACCATAGGAAGTATGTTGAGACAATATTGCAGAGATTTAATATGGACAATAGTAAACCAGTGAAGGCTCCTATTCCTGTAGGTGTAAAGTTATCTGCTGAACAATGTCCCAAGACACAAGAAGAGGAAGAGGACATGTCCCATGTTCCATATGCAAGTGCAGTCGGTGTTGGGTTTGTTGGGTTGTGTTATATTCTTTCCACGTATTTAACAGGGGGTTTGAGGGGCACCTATAACCCCACTTTATGGGGTTCAGGGCAGCGCCCCAGAAATTTTGGTTTTGGACCCTATGCTAGGTTAAGCAGACCCACCTATGGTTTTGTGCATGATTTCCTCACCTGTTTTTTGGACGCGATGGTTTTTTGGTCCATGGTATTAGACGCGATGGTTTTCGGTCCATGGTATTGGATGCTTCAGCATGTATAAATATGTAGTATAACATTGAAAGAAACATAATGAAAAATCAAGCTGGTAGTCCTAGTTTTGGGATCCAGGGGAAAATCTTTGTGTATATGTGTTTTATGTGTTCTGCTCTCGCATTATTTATTTTCTGTGTTTTAGAATTCGTATGCAGGTAATCTCTGTACGAGGTTAAAACCTACATTTGGTATTGGAGCATATTTGGCTTCAAGGGGATGCCTTTGTTGTTGAGGGGTTTCACTCGAGCCTGTGGTAGACCCTGTTCAGTGGGAGATCTACAAGATCGATTCTAATGGTGAAAGAAGATGGCGAGTAGTGGAAAGATAGAGATCGAGATCTGTTGGTGGATAAAGATCAGTGGTTCATGGTAGATCTGGGTACTAAACCAATGAGAGTGTCCGATGAAGAATGGAAGAAGTTGGATTGGAAGGCAAAGAGCACAATATGATTGTGTGTCTTAGATTCAGTATTGTTGAATGTATCAGGGGAAGCTATAGCAAAGGCTTTGTGGGACAAGTTAGGGACTTTGTACCAATCTAAGTCTCTGGTGAATAAATTGTTCCTGCGGAAAAAGATGTATAACCTGAGGATGAAAGATGGAGACTCAGTGACAGAGCATTCGAACGCATTTAATACTATGGTAAGTCAGTTAGCATCTATTGATATTAAAATTTCAGATGAAGATAAGTGCATCCGTTTGTTGTGTTCTCTACCAGATTCGTGGGATAGTCTAGTTATTGCAATAGGTAGCAATGCAACTACCTTCCAATTTGATGAAATAGTCTCATCCTTACTGACAGAGGAGATGAGACAAAAAAATATGGAGAGCCAGAATGGTGATTCCTTATCTGTACAAAGACGGACCCACTACAGAAGCAAAAATAAGTCATCGAGTGGGAGATCTAAATCTAGAGGGAGATCTAAATCTCCAGGAAAACCTGTAAAGATGGTGTGATGGAAATGTGGAAAGGAAGGTCACTTCAAAAGGGACTGTAAATCTAAAGCTCCTGACAAAGGAAAGGGATCTGATGAGGCTCCTTTTGCAGAGGTGAAAACCACCTCAGATTAAGGTGGGGATGTGTACTTGGCTTCTTCAAGTACACATGTAGATCATGAGGCATGGTTGATTAACTCAAGTGCATCTTTTTACTTCACTCCCCATAGAGAGTGGTTCTGTGAGTATGAGAAATATGATGGTGGTAATGTCTTCCTGGGGGATGACAGGAAGACTAGAATCATTGGTTGTGGAAAAGCAAAGTTGAAGTTGCAAGGTGGAAGGGTTAGAACACTTTCGGGTGTTCTACATATTCCCGCATTAGCCAGAAATTTGATTTCTGTTAGCAAGCTGGATGATGTAGGTGTAAAAATAATGTTCGAGAAAGATATCTACAAGATGGGTTAGGGAGCATTGATATTGATGCAGGGAGCTTGGATTGGAACTCTGTACAAACTGCAAGGTAGCACTGTTGTTGATGGGTGCAAAAGTTCCGTGGTTCCTGAAAGTGGAGTAGAAAATCTAGTGGTCTCTGGAGAAAAGACCATGCTGTGGCATCAAAGGCTTGGACATATTGGAGAGAAGGGCCTTCGAATACTTCATGGTAAAGTTATGGTAGAAGGTATGAGTAATAGCTCTTTGGATTTTGATTTATATTAAAATTGTGTATACATGAAGCAGAATCGGGTGAGTTTCCCCTTTAGTGGTAAGGGGGCGAAACATATATTAGAGCTTGTGCACAGTGATGTTTTTGGACCTGTGAAGGTTCCATCACTGGGTAAGTCTGTATACTATGTATCATTTATAGATGACTTCTCAAGGAATACATGGATATATTTCCTTAAGAAGAAATCTGAAGTCTTTGACAGGTTTAAAAAATTTAAGGCTCTAGTGGAAAAACAGATAGAGAAGAAGATAAAGGTGCTGAGGACAGATAATGGTAGAGAGTTTTGCAGTAAGAAATTTGAAGAATTCTGCAAGAAGTGTGGTATGGCACGGCAGAAGACTACTCCATATACACCTCAGCAAAATGAAGTTTCAAAAAGAATGAACAAGACATTGATGGAAAGGGCAAGAAGCATGCTCAGTGGTGCCAGGTTAGGATAGGACTTCTGAGTAGAGGCGGTGGATAACATGTTACCTAGTCAATAGGTCACCTTCATCAGCGTTGGAGGATAAGACTACACAAGAGGTATGGATTGGTAAGAAACCCTCTCTTTCACATCTAAAGGTATTTGGATGTGATACATATGTACATGTTCCAAAGGATAAATGAACCAAGTTGGATAGTAAATCTGAAAAGTGCATCTTTATTGGGTATAAGGATGGTTTAAAGGGTTATAAGCTTTGGAAATCAGTAACAAGGAAGGTTGTGTACAACCAAGATGTGGTGTTTAGAGAGGTGAAAGATGTTATTAAACATGAATTCCAACCAAAGGAACCTAAGAAGATAGAGTTTGAGCTAAAGGAGGAAGAATTAGACTCTATAGCAGAGGAGGAATCAGAAGATGAAGAGCCACAAACTCTGGCTGTGAGAAGATCAGTTCGAGAAAGAAGGCAGCTAAAAAGGTATAGTCCATTTGCTTTCTATTCAAATTTTTCTTTGTCTGTTACTGATGATGATCCTAGAACTGTGAAGGAAGCAAGGATTCAGAGGATGGAAAACTCTAGAAAGAGGTTGTGGTTGATGAAATGGAATATTTGCACAAAAATGAGGCTTGGGATTTGGTGGAGTTGCTGGCTGGAAGGAAGCCCATTGGCAGCAAATGGGTGTTCAACAAAAAGACAAATGCAGAAGGAAAGGTGGAGAAATACAAAGCTCGGTTGGTAGAAAAGGGTTATTCCTAGGTGCCGGGAATTGATTTTGGTGATATTTTTTCTCCTGTTGCCAAGGTAACTTATATTAGATTACTTTTATTTGTTGCTATTGCTTTTGATTTTGAGGTAGAATAGATGGATGTGAAGACAACGTTTCTTCACGGGGATCTAGAAGAGGAGATCTACATGAAGAAACTTGAAGGCTTTGTGGTGAAGGGTAAGAAAGAACTAGTATGTAAGTTAAAGAAGTCTTTGTATGGGTTAAAACAGTCACCAAGGATGTGGTATCAGAAATTTGATACATTTATACGGGGACTTAGCTTCACTAGAAGCAAAGAAGATCACTATGTGTATTTTAAATTAATTGGTGACCATGTTATTTATCTGGTCTTGTATGTGGATGATATTTTTCTGGTTGGAAATGATAAAGAAATTATCCAGGATTTGAAGACCCAATTGTCCTCCAAATTTGACATGAAAGATCTTGGTGCTGTAAACTATATTTTGGGCATGGAAATTAAAAGAGATCGGGTAAAGAGGAAGCTCTGGTTAAACTAGAGGAAGTATGTCAAGACAATATTATAGAGGTTTAATATGCAGGATAGTAAACGAGTGAAGGTTCCTATTCCTGTAGGTGCAAGGTTATCTACTGAACAGTGTCCCAAGACACAAGAAGAGGAAGAGGACATGTCCCGTGTTCCATATGCAAGTGCAATTGGTAGCTTGATGTATGCAATGGTCTATACTAAACTAGACATTGCAGATGCAGTGAGAGTATTGAGCAGGTTTATGTCAAAACCAGGGAAGGAGCACTAGACAATAGTGAAGTGGGTTTTTAGGTATTTGCGTGGCACTAGTGATTATAGTTTGTGCTACCAAGGAAGACTGGGATTGGACAGAGTGTTGGATATTCATGGCTTTGTTGATGCAGACTAGGCTAGAGATCTAGATCAGAG
>Ga0115851_100047_pt1 | contig 31566 bp, 37 predicted proteins | sample InSIn2gowninarea_FD_83865 | JGI IMG/M metagenome (GOLD analysis project Ga0115851, IMG submission 83865)
ATTAGTTATGGCAATTAATGACTAAATCAATAACTAAATTTATGACCAAATTTATGACTAATTATATTGTTAGATGGAAAAAGAATGAGACAATCAATTAATGACTAAGCTAAAAATGACTAAAAGTTGGTCGCATTATAAGATACTGTAAATTAGCTACTACTGGTGACCAACTGAAAAATAGTCATTTATATGAAAATTTTAGTCGTTGTTTTAGTAATTAATTAGCCATTTTGTACTAGTGCTCGTAGAATCATTCAATTGAAGGTCCATGATGTAAGGGTATCGTCGAATGTGAAGAACTTGTCATTGAGGCATTCAAACTCCAAGGTAGTGGAACAGAGTTTCTATATCATATTCTTGGATAATGAGCTAAAGTCGACAAGAAGTGATTTGTCAAAGGAAGGCCATAATGTATCCAACATCATCGACATTAAAGAAATGTTATAGTAGAGTATATAAGTTTGATTCAATACTGTGATAGAAAAGTCAGACAGTGTATAAGCAGTAAAAAACTGCAGATGGGACTTCCCTTAAACGTATCGGTGACACGACTATGGAGTTTGGGAGCATTTGACTCAACATAGGATCAAAGGCCATGATGAAAAAGCAGTATAATCATATGAGAGAAAAAATGGATTTCCCAAACCCTACATGAGCAACATATCAGTGTCATGTTCAAGGGTAACAAGCTTCCTTTACAAAAAATACAAGAGATGTTCGCTTTCATTTTTCACCCACTATCTAGTGAGTAACCCATTATTTTTTATCACAAGCTTTCAAGGAAGAGAATATGCTTGTCATATAAGTTCATCATTTGATGAATCCATCCTAGTAAGTTTAAGGAGTCCTAGGAAGGAGAAACTCAGTCTTGTCATGGTGAAAAAATCTTTCGCATTTATGTTTTACAACTTTCACAGAGGTGAAACTCAACATCTTTTTCATGTTTAGAGAGTTTAAAAAAGAGGAAAAAAAGAAAACTTCAAAGGTTCCTTTTCGTAAATCATCTCTTGAACCCGAAAACGTAGAAAATAATATCAAAGAGAACCTCTTAGCCATGTTCAACTAAAGTATTCCTTTTTCGTAGAATAGTCCATCTCAGTCCAGAAAAGGGTTAAACTTATATTGAGTAAACGTATTTTCATTTATTTTTATGAGTTCGAAGAGACAAGTGCTCGACAATCTTTTCATATTTTTAGAGTTTGAGAAGAGCTAAAAGAGGACTCCTCCTAGAGGAACGATTAGTATAAAAGGATAACAATTGGTTTTGTTGATGATAGAATTGCTGAAAACACGTAAATGTCAAGAGGATGTCTAGTAATACCATTCATTGCAGATTTCCCCAGGTAAGGGTAAAACATCCAAGTGAAAATATATGATCAACCAAAGAGATGGTGATGATGGAATAAAAAAATAGGCTCATCTAAAAAAATAGGCTAACAAAGATGGAAATCATGAGAGGTAAAGTGGGAATGGTTTTATTTTTATACAAGCTTGAAATAAAGATAAACAATGCTTGAGATGAGTTTGAATTCCCCCTGTATAATGACTCAATTAGAGGTAAATGCACCATAAGCTTCATTTCATTCACCTAAGCAGACTATTGTTACTAATAGCTTAATGGAATGAAGATTCACTTACGATATCAAATGAAAGACTCGACTGGAATTTTATGAGATCTAATCAAAGATTCGAATTGGAAGGGGATTTGTTTCATTTTTTAATGAGCTTGACACATGAAAATAACCATGTTAATGACAACTTGATTCATTTTTTACTGAGATTAACAAAAGTAGAAGAATTTTGATCATGACACCTATTTCATTTTTTTATAAGGTTGATATAGTAAAATAACTATCATCATGACACCTTGATCATGGAATATAAGATATCATAGCTTCCAAGACATTCTCATTAAAGGGGAGGAAACTTCTCTGTAGGGATACATGTCAAGGGATCTAATGGAAAGATCAGGCTCCAATGCCCCCAATACATGATGCACTACATCATTGACTAAATCATCAGTTGACGCGAGCATGGAACAAGTGGCCAAATAATTAACCTATGGCGAGGAAGATACCACTTGCATGTAAGGACCATTTAGGGAATATGGTTGATCAGGAGTCAAATTAAGACCAACGAACAAAATTTGATCAATGGCCACAATTCTTCCTTCTTGCAAGAAACATATCACATGAAAAATAGAAGAGATAAGAACTCCCATGACATAAAAATAGTCACGTCTAAGGAGTAAGTTAAAATCTAAGAACCTTGGACAACCATCACAATGAGATAAACAGATTTTCCTCCCAAAGTAATAAGAAACTTCAAAAGGATTCCTAAGGGTTGACTAGTTCCTCTGTTAAAAACTAATATATTCTGGGTGACATGGACAAGATATGGAGCACCTAAAGCTTTCCAAGCAATTGAGGACAAAATGCTAACAAGTGCGCCCTCATCTATAACTATGCTATGGATAACCATATTATAATCATGTGGTGTGATATGGAAAGGTACATAAGAGGTAAGATCATATCCTGCCAGTCGACTCCAATCAAACAAAGTGACTAAACTACTCGGAAGGGGTGTCGTAGGACAACTTCCATCTTTCTCTATGGGAAGAGGAGCATTTCTCTTATGCACCTTAGGAATGAGAGAATTTCCCTCCAGTTCATTCGAAACTGAGGAAACTAGAAGAACCTAAGAGGTATAAGGTTCACTCTCTACTGAGAATGTATGGTTAACTGAAGGTGGAGCTAATTCTACCTTTTTCTAAACCAATGGTTGGTTAGGAATGGACTCACGAGACTCACTTTCAGAGAGAGTGGCGTTGACCAAATATGGCTTTTGATCAATCAATTGATCAACTAGCGAAGGATCAAGGGAAAGCTTCTGATAATCAACTGGAAGACAAGGCTGAGAAGCTGTAAGGTTTTCCAACTCTTTGTAAGCCTCATCTAGAAGAGGACAAAGGTGAATGGGATGATTACCTTCACACAAATTATAGGGAAATTTGAGTTTTCCCCTTTTTCCTATGGACCTTATTATTACTAGTTGAAGGTTTATTACCAACATGATCTCTAGAGGTTGATGACAAAAGTTTATGTGAACCTGTGGACCACACTTTTAAGACCTTGGAAATACCACGACAATTTCAAAGAAGGTGGTCACCCTTACATAACATGAAAGGGAATTTTAGATTCTAGGGCTGGTTGGAATACTTTTTAATGTCTCGAATGACTACTTTGTTTGCCTTTTTCTTATTTTATTCTTCTTCTTATCCACCTGGTTACTAGCTTCTAGAATTTCAATAGACAAAGAGGAAGAGGAGGAAGAAGACCAAACAAGTGAGGAAGGTAAAGGGTCAACTTTAAGATCAACTAGAAGCTGATACTGCTCAGGTGGAGGAGAGCCTGATTGAGGAGTAGTTTAGACATTCAGAACCATAGGGGTTGAAAATAACCAAACTAGAAAACCAATGGTAAACCAAAGAAGGGCAATGTTACCATATAGGGAGAATGAACATTTCGAAAAGAAGGAAAAGGACTAAGATTCCCGTCAGAGGTGATTCCTTGGTTAGTAGACTCAAGAACTTGTGTCACTAGTCTCAACCTAAGATCTACTAAGGACTGTTTCCACAGGAAGGATATTATTTCATGCTCATTTAATTTTAGAAATTAAGAACAAATAAATAAAAAAGTAGTAACTACGAAAAATTGTTCACCAAGTATCTGTGAACCACTATATACACCTTAGCGGAATGAAGGACTTAACATACAATGACCAATCTTCCTGAGTGTTTTGTTCGATGTATCACGTCTATAAGGTCGTTGAGTCAATAACCTATGGCTAAAGGATATCAACCTAGTGGGGTCTCCTAATATATGCACAATGGTACAGGGATCACAAGTCCATGTTAATGTTGTCTAATGCATGATCGTTCGATGAGAGCATTCTCATGTACTTTTCATACATGGAGCACATATAATAAACCTGAGAGTACTAGAGAATGATCCTATATACTTTCGTATGTGGAATGGGATATCACCCCCAAGATACAACAATGGCAGATAATGAGAGCTGCTAGGTTTATAGACATTGAAACACATCTCTAACCTAGACCTTTAAATGTTTTTGTTAAGGTTCAAATGCTCCTTAGGTTAACTAAGTAAATTTTAATGTTTACCTTGATTTATGTTTCAGTTTTGGGGTTCAAAAATATGTCACCTAAACACCTAAAATGCAACTATATGAGAAAAGAAAAACCTCCATTTTGATGAAAGTTAAACTAGTAAAGGGGGAGATTCAAAGAATGATGCAATAATAAAGAATGCAGCAAACAAATCTTTCCTAACTAGATCTTTCACTTTCACTTTCCAAATGCAATTCCAAAATGTAAAAATGATTTTCACTTTTACTAAGATGCACTTATATGAATTATGCTTTCTTTTCATTTTGAATGATTTAATGCACCTAAAGCATAAACTAAAGAAAAATGAAAATTTGATTGAAATCCTCTAATGCAACTAATGCATCAATGAAAGCAACACCAAATCAAATTCAAAAACACATAAATAAAAATACCTTTCACTTTTTCTTTCTTTTGAACAAAATAAGAAATGCACTCTTTCATCTTGAAAATCAAACAACCTAATCCATGTTTGAATAAAAAAGAATATGATTTCCAAATGCAAATGACCTAATACAACTTGAAAATAAACTTCATGAAAAACAAGCTAAAGAAAATGCAAATTGACATTTTCAATGATTTCCATAGAAAACAAGGCTCAATCAATAAACAAACTAGTGTCTGAGTGACAGAAACAAAGTGCACGTGATCACTAAATGGCCTAGAAACCCAGAACCCAACCAAAATTCACTTTAAGCACTTCAAATCCAAAGAGACTAATTTACTAATTAAACAAGACAGCTAGACAAAAATACTAGAAAATCCAGACACAGAGGGTAGGAAAAAACCTTCAGATTCTAGGACACACTGGATTATATAGTGGAAACCCTAATTTTATCAAATATCTCAGATCACTCTAGCTCACATAGCCAAAAATATGTTGAAAGTGGTTTCAGCATGACTTTTTCAAGTAAATAATCGTTGGAAGCACGATTGTTCATGTAAAAAATGCATTGGGCGAGAAAGTTGGGAAAAATAAAAAGAATTTCAACATAGATTCCAGACCTAACACTCTATAGTAGTGATCATTTAGTGTGTAGAGTTATACAGGCTCATACTAACTGATAATTCAATGGTTGGTCAAACTAATCAAAAGACCAAATCAAGAAAAGAGATTGAAGAGGTTATAGCTTCCCCAATGAAGTCACCATTTTTTTGTGAGGATAAATACCCTTACGGATAGTGGCAATCTCTCTAGATGATATGATTTATAAAATTAGTTTGTAGTTCTAAGATCTTCCTAAGGTTATTAAAAAAAATGTTTTCGTTGTGGTTAAGGATTCATTAACATTTTCAAGTAGAATGAAGAGTTTCTACGTTAATTTTATGAGCAATTTAACATCAACCAGAAACTAAAAAAAAACATAAACATGTACAGAATATCATCAAAAGAAAATTGCAACAAGAACATGATAAAGGAGTTCACCCCTCTTGGGCTACATCTCCTTGGACCAACTTCCAATAGCTTGGGGCTCTCTATTATGCTAAAATGTGTAAAAATCTATGTTTACAATGCTCAGATGCTTCTGAAACCTGCTCCCATCGGTCCAAAATACTCAAAAATGGATATCTAGCTTATTTTTGCATCCCATTTGGTGGAAAAATGAAGCATTTATGACTTATCCTAGTTCTGCCACTAATCGTTCCACAAATTTCTCCAAACCTGGCATGATCCTACAAATTAGCTTGGAAAATCCTCTAAATGGGCAAAAAATTCACCGCGTGGTAGGCCATAATCTGTTGGCACCAACTGTCTTATCGAAAATCACATTTGGTGGATTTTTGCAAGCTTATGTTCTTGTGAACATGGTGATTGATGTGTGATTGCGATGTGGCAGACCCAATGGGAGTATTAACTGGAATCGATAAACATATCGCATCTGGAGACTTATCGCATTTCACAATTTGGCTGATAACCGAGGTTGTGGATATGTAGAAATTTGCACCACTATGGTTTGCAATTGTGATATCAAATCACAACCCAGTACCTGCCAATGTCTGATTCTATAACATCGACACTTCGCCAATTTGTGATTGTGATCCATCACATCGCACCTCTGGTCGATTCTTGAAAACCTTCCTGCCTACCTTATCACATCACACCCTTCCCTACTCGATGGACGTTTTTGAATGTCGAACTCCCTACGATTGAAATTTTCTACATGCAGGGGAAAATGGAATATTTCCACTTGGAACCTCCACATTTTCTTAAGGAACTTGCCACATCATCCAATCCTGCCATGTGAGCAAGTCAAACCTGAATTTTGACTTGCTATAACTTTTGTATACGAGCTCAAATTTGAGTGCCATTCACACCATTGGAATCAGAATGATGAGCTCTTCAATCTGAAGCTAAGTTTGGCAAGAGTCTGATAATTTTATTTTTTTGCCTAATTTTAAGCACCTAATCACTCCTCCCCACTCAAAGCCTTTTGGACCCCAAAAGGATCACCTTCAATTGTTCAGCAGGTAAGGGTATAGTTCCCTCGCCTTTACAACACTCAAAGATAATCAATATTTCCCCTTTTTGTTGTCCTTGTTCTTATGTCAAGTATAGTGTCTTAATAAAACACATCAAGGAATTCTGGAGAAAAGGGTTCAATAGATGGAATTTGAACATTCTCTCCTTAATCTTCAATGAAAGAAGGTTGATAGAACCTTAAATTCTCAACATTAACAACAACATAAATTTGTATGGTTGAAGGCAAATCCAACCTGAAGGCATTCTTACCAATATTTTGCAAAATTCTGAATGGACCATATCTAATTGGTTTTAGCTTTTTAGCTTCTTTGTGGAGCCTCTCTTTCTTAATATGAAGCCAAACTTCATCACCAAATTGGAACTTGTGATCTTGGTGATGCTTGTCGTGCCTCACTTTGTACTTTCCTTAGCTTTTCTTGAGTTGTTCTTGAACCTTTTGGTGTACTAATTATATTTGTTCAATGAACTTTCTTGATTTATCTATGTCTCTATGACCTTCAATAGCAACATCTTTGCCAAAACTAAAATCCAAAGGACATTTAGGCAAGTATCCCATGCATGCCTCAAATGGAGAAGTTTGAGTGGAAGAGTGCTTGGCTTGGTTGTACACATGTTGAATATAGTGCAACTATTCTTCCCACAACTTAGGATCCTTGCTACAATACCCACGGAGAAGATGTATCACTATTCTATTAACTACCTTTGTTTGACCATCTATTTGTGGATCAAAGGTTGTACTCTTTTTTAATTTGGTGTCCATGAATCCCCACAAGTTTTACCAAAAATTCCCAACAAAGAGAGAATCTTGATCACTAATAATGGATGTGGGAAATCCAAAATGTACCAAAACATTTTGGAAGAATAACTATGTAGTTTGTTCAACTGTAACTTCCTTTTTACATGGCATCAAAATACACATTTTGTTGAACCTATCCACAACTACATACAAATAATCATGACCTATTTTTGACAATGGAATACATCCTACAAAATCCATAGAAGCAGTCTCCCACAGCCGTGAAGGAACCAAAGGTAGTGTGTACAATCCTAACTTCCTATTGCTCGGATTACTAATTTCACATAATGTACATCCATTAAGAAAATGAGACACACTTTCAATCATACAAGGCCAATAACAATACCTCTGTAGATGTGCCACCGTCTTACTTACACCGAAATTACTAGAAATAAGAGAAGTATGTGCCTCTCTTATGATGTTAATTGTTTGTCCCTTTGGAATACAAATCTTTCCAAGATGGTATCCAATTCCTCTACTTGTTTACCTTGACTCAATCTTGCATAAACATATTGATAGTCATCATCTAATGCGTAATTATCAATATAACTTTCATGTAAAAAATAATTATGCTTGAATAAAGTAGTTGCACTAACAATTGTCCTAGAAAGCATATCAACAACTTTATTGTAGATACCTTTCTTATACCTGATTACCAAGTGGAATTTTTGAAGGAAACCCATCCATCGGAAGTTCCTTGATTGCTCCAACTTTGATTGAGATTGAAAGTATTGTAATAGTTGATGATGAGTGTGAATGACTATTTCCTTACCCATGAGGTAGTGTTTCCATTTTTTTTACACTTTGCACCAATGCATACAATTCCTTTTGATATGTAGGATAGTTAATCACTACACCATTAAAAGTTTCCAAATCAAAATAGATAGGCTTACCATGTTGCATGAGAACTACACCCATAGTGTACTCACTAGCATTTGTTTGAATCCCAAATGACTCTCTCAAGTATAGAAGTGTGGGGATGGGAGTTGTACTGATTTTTTGCTTCAACAAATCGAACACCTTTTGTTTTTTTCCTCCCCACTAAAAAACATTCTTCACGTTGGTCAACGCATGCAAAGGAGCTGCTATAAGAGAAAAATTAGCAATGAATTTCCTCCAATATTGGGCTGCTCCTAGAAAACCTCTTACCTCTGCAACTGTCTTGGGCTTCGCCAATTCACAATGACATCAAACCTGGAGGGATCTATTTTTAACTCACCTCCTCTAACAATATGACCCATGTAAACTAAAAAATTCTTTCCAAACTATCACTTTGACATCTCCAGATACAATTGTTATTTTTTCAAGACATTAAGTACTTTTCTTACATGCATGACATGTTCAACAGGGGATTTATTGAAAAGTAAGATGTCATATAAGTAGACTATGAAAAATTCATTAAGAAATGGCCTCAACACATCATTCATCACACAGATGAATGTAGCAGAAGAATTACATAAACCAAATGACATAACTAGCCATTCAAAGAAACCCTATTTTGTTTTGAATGTTGTCTTCCAAATATCTCCTTTAGCTATTCTAATTTGATGTTATCCACTTTGTAAGTCCAACTTGGTAAAATACTTTTCATCATTCAATTGATCAAGTAAAACAACTATTATGGGGAGTTGGTAATGTTTTTTAACCGTAATTTTGTTCAACGCATGAAATTCCATGCACGTGCACCATCTTCCATCATTCTTTGGCACCAAAACAATAGGTCAACCACAAGGCAAGGAAGATGGTCTGATGATCCCTTTATTGAACAACTCTTAGATTTTCGTCTTAATTTCTGCACTTTCCATCAATGACATCCTGTACACTCTAATGTTAGGAAGAGGACAATCTTGTTGCAACTGTGTCTCATGTTGAATTCCTCTCTTGGGAAGTAATCCCTTTGGTTGTTGAAACATCTCATCATATTTGCTAACTACATCAACCAATTCAGATTTTAAATTCAAATCACAACCTTAAAAATCTTCATTATCAACATCATTTTCTGGGCTTGATCATGAGAAGTAAAAAATTCTTTCTCGAATTTACCAGTCTTTTCATTTGCCCTGAATTAATAAGCGAAAGATTTGTTTTCTTGCTATGATCTCTCACAATATATTCTAGTCCATTTTTGAATAAATCATATTTATTTTTAGGTTGATGGACGATAGGTTTTCTATCATAAAGGTAAGGGATGCCCAAAACCATGCCACATATATCTAACGACACAACATCAAGCTCCACTTCATCTATGAAATTTGCAATAATAGCGAATCTCAATTTACACTTTCTAGTAACCTTCAATTTCACATTGTCACATACCCATCCAAGTCAATATGGTTTATGACATGGAATAGTTTCCAGATTTAAACTCTTGACAATCTTTACAGAGATAAGATTGGCTTGAGATCACCCTTATATGAAACAATTATATTATTCTCTTTTCGTTTGGAGTTTCATTTTGCGAGTCTGAAGAACTACTGCTGACAATGGATTATTTTCCTTCTAACCCCATGGCTACGATTTTTGTTTCATCACCCGAATCGGATCCTAAATCATGTTGAGTGGTTGCAGTTGCCTTTTGCTTTCCCTTATTGTTGTTTCTTTTTGGTTTCATTTTGGGATGAAGCTTCCAACAGTGAGCTTCACCGTGACCCTCTTTGGAACAATTTTTGCATGTAATTTTCTCTCCTTTTTTGATAGATGCATTTTTCTATGCCTCTCCTTTGAAAAAAATTTCCTTTCCTTTACTCTTAAATGGATTTTTCCTACCTTCTTCTGGATTGTTTTTCCCTCTTTCCTCAAGATGAGTGGCTTGTACACACACATAATCTAAATTATTGGGATTAAACATTAAGATAATATGCATAAGGTAATTGTGCATACCCCCTATGTATGTCACTAAAGTGTCTTGTGACTGCAAATCCACATGCAACATCAGACACCTTTTTCTAAATTCTTGGGTGTAATCTTGCACATTTTGACCTTTTAGTTGTCTAAAGTTCTATCAATTCATGATGGATTTTTTCATATAAGCTAGAGGGTATAATTGTCTTTTAATTACAACAATGAAATCATTCCAAGAAAAAGATATCTTACAGTGTTTTTAAATCTCCTCTTGGGTCTTTGATTCCTATCATACGAGTGTTGCACCCTCCATCCTCAAGGAAGCTAACTAAATCTTTATGCCATCCTCTTCAAGGAATTGAATCTTGCAATATACCTCCAACTAACGCATCCAATTATCAATATTATCTCCATTCACTTCACCATTATACATGGGAAACTCGAATTTAACATCAAGTTTTAAAAAAGGTGATTTACTAGTTCCTTTTGAAGAATGATGATGAGTATGAGTAAGGGTTGTATTAGTGGAAGAGAGTGAAGATGCTTATGAAGAAGAAGATGAAGAATATGGTCGAGAGGGTCAAGGTTTGTCTCCATTCCCATTACCTCATTTTCCATTACCTCCTCTTGAAGAGCCTTCACTGTTGATGTATGTTTTAACCCCATAAAAGAATTACCTGCATATGAATTCTAAAACATAGAAAATAAACAATGCGAGAGCATGACACATAAAACACATATACACAGAGATTTTCCCTTGGATCCCAAAACCAGGACTACCAGCTTGATTTTTCATTATGTTCCTTTCAATGTTACAATACATATTTATACATGTCGAAGCATCCAATACCATGCACTGAAAACCATCATGTCGAAAACCATGTGTAAAAAATCATGCACAAAACCATAGGTGGGTCTGCCTAACCTAATATAGGGTCCGAAAACAAAATTTTCCAGGGCGCTGCCCTAGACCCCATAGAGTTCGGTTACCTGCTCCCCTAGAACCCCCTATGACCCCCCCGCTACACAATCAGTGCAACAAAGGGGGGGCTCTGCCCCTTCTAACCCCCCAGTTAACTATGTAGGCTAGTCATGGAAAGAAAATAACACAACCCAACATTCTTCGACTTGTTGTTTTCTTTTCGTAGCGGGGCCACAAGAGAGCTTAGTCATTTATCCATCCCTACAATGCTCATTGTTTTTCTACACCAAGAGAACTTCTCAGAGCTCGCAGATTTTGTCAATGCATCTACAGTATTCTTCAAAGTGTCCAACTTTACCAGCAACACCTTTTTGTCTTCTATCATATCCATCACAAAGTGATACAGAACATCAATGTGCTTTGTCTTTGAATGATATGTAGGGTTCTTTGCTAAGAAAATTACACTTTGGCTGTCATAGTCTATCCTTATAGCTCCCTATAATAACCCCATACTTGAACACAATCTCTGCAACCAAATTTCTTTCTTGCTTGCATGAGTTGTTGCCATGTATTCTGCCTCTATAGTTGATAGTGACACTACATATTGTTTCTTACCCATCCAACTGACTACACCTCCAAATAGGTTAAACACATACCCACTTGTAGATCTTCTTTGATTCAAATCTCCAGCCCAGTCTGCATCAACAAAGCCATGAATATCCAACACTCTGTCCAATCTGGGTCTTCATTGGTAGCACAAACCATAATCACTAGTGCCACGCAAATACCTGAAAACTTGCTTCACTACTATCCAGCGCTCCTTCCTTTGTTTTGACATAAACCCGCTCAATACTCCCACTGCATGTCCAATGTCTGGTCTAGTACATACCAACACATACATCAGGCTACTGACTACACTTGCATATGGAACATGGGACATGTCCTCTTCCTCTTCTTGTGTCTTGGGACACTATTCAACAAATAACTTTACACCTACAGGAATAGGAACCTTCACTGGTTTACTATCATGCATATTAAACCACTACAATATTGTCTTGACATACTTCCTCTGGTTTAACTAGAGCTTCCTCTTTGTTTGATCTCTTTTAATTTCCATGCCCAAAATATAGTTTGCAGCACCAAGATCTTTCATGCCGAATTTGGAGGACAAATGGGTCTTCAAATCCTGGATAATTTCTTTGTCATTTCCAACCAGCAACATATCATCCACATACAAGATCAGATAAATAACCTGGTCACCAATTAATTTAAAATACACATAGTGATCTTCTTTTCTTCTCGTGAAGCCAAGTCCCCATATAAATGTATGATCCAGATTTAAGTAGGACTCTTGTGGAACTCACACCACTTCCCTGTGTCCTTCTTCAGCTTCATGGTGTTGTTCTTTTCTTGCGGCTTCGACGGGTTGTCTTGGGTCACCCCGCCTTGGCTTTGTCCTTTGGGCTTCGGATTTGCAGATCCAAAGTCTCGCTTCTTCTGTTTGAACTTTTGCTCGATTTTGACAGCGTACCGGTACGCCGTGCCGAGTGAGGAGATGTTCAAGAACACCATCTCTTCCTGGATGTATCTGTGCAGGAAACCATGGTATTTGAGTATCAAATGCTGCTCTGTATCCTTGATACCCAACTTTGTGCGAAGGGCATGGAAAAGATTGGTGAACTCTGGCACATCTTGGTCCCTTCTTTGCCGCAGCGTGGTCCATTTTATGTATTCATCCTCATAGCTTCCGACAAGATAGTATTGCTCCTTGATGGCATCCCGGAATGAATCCCAAGTGGGTGCGGCTAAAAATAGTGAGCCAGTACTTTCATCCTTCTGCTCGCAGTAGGTTTCCCACAAGTCCTTGACGTGGGGGGCTACTTTGAGAAGAGCGAAAACAATCTTTTCCCGACTCGAAAATTCATGAACAGAAAAATACCCTTCTAGTAGATTTAACCATTTATCTACTGCATCTGCGTCTATTTTACCCTCGAAGATGGGGATTTCAAAATTTACTTGTACCTTAAAGGGCATGGCGTTTCCAGAGTCGCTGCTGGAAGCTGATGCGTCGCTTCTAGGTAGCTGCTGAAGGATCTAGGCGAAACTGTCCATCATCACGTTCTGTTGTCGCTCGAGGGCTTCTTCGAGCAAGATTTTGATAGGATCTCCTGCCCCCTCATCTTTCTTCTCATCCGCCATGGGAGGCCGTCGGGATTTGTGAGGCTGGTCTTGTAAAGGTTCGACCAGTTCAAGCCCTAACTCCTTATATCCCAACCTCGTTGGGGACATGCAAAGAAAAACAGAGAAAAAGAAGACCGCTCTGATACCACTGATCCGGATTTAAGCAGGAACGCAATAGATTACCGAGATAACCATAAATACAGAGATGCGATAACCATAAAAACAGAGATGCAGCGGAAATAATACTTCATTTCATTAATGGAGAATATTGATATATGCTTACAAATAGAAATAACCCAACTAGGGCGATGGTAGCTTATCTCTGAGAAGAGATGTGTCGGCTACATGCCTCTGAACTGTTCCGAACTGTTTTATAATGAGGCTCAAAGGCCTATTTATTATTGAGAAAACAATGGAAAACCCTTCACATTCCGAAATCTAACCCTAGTAGATGAAACGCCAAATTGTGGGCCCCGTTTGGGTAAATTGGTACATCAATTTCCCGGGGTCGTAACTTTGGCATACGATCTCCGTTTGACACGTTCAATAGCTCGTTAGAAAGATCTATCCGAGCACTACCACTTTTGGGATGGGCAACATCGGTCCATTTCATGGACCCATGTTTCCCCCAGATTCCCCAAGAAATGTCGTTTAGGGCCTCAAAACAGCTCCGGAAGTTTAGGACCCGAAAAACTGCTAAAAATAGTAAATTGTGCTACAATTTAGGAAACTGAAAAGACTGAAAGAGACAGTTGTGGGGGTCCAAATGGGATAGGTGGGTGGCCACCAACATCCACCTGGATCAATGTATCAAATTTTTTATACCACATCCTTGGTGACTGGTTTAACCCATAGAGAGACTTCTTTAACTTGCATACCAATTCTTTCTTACCCTTCACCACAAAACCTTCAGGTCCCTTCATGTAGGTCTCCTCTTCCAGATCCCCATGAAGAAATGTTGTCTTCACATCCATCTGTTCTACCTAAAAATCAAAATCAACAATAACAAATAAAAGTAATCTAATAGAAGTTACCTTGGCAATAGGAGAAAAAAATATCACCAAAATAAATTCCCAGCACCTGGGAATAACCTTTTGCTACCAACCAAGCTTTGTATTTCTCCACCTTTCCTTCTGCATTTGTCTTCTTCTTGAACACCCATTTGATACCAATGGGTTTCCTTCCCGCCGACAACTCCACTAGATCCCAAGCCTCATTTTTTTGTAAAGATGCCATTTCATCAACCATGGCATCTTTCCACAGTTTTCCATCCTCTGAATCTACTACTTCCTTCACAGTTATGGGATCATCATCAGTAACAGATAAAGAAAAATTTGAACAGAAAGAAGATGGACTATACCTTTTTGGTTGCCTTCTTTCTTGAACTGGTCTTCTCATAGCCGGAGTTTGGGGCTCTTCATCTTCTAATTCCTCCTTTGCTGTAGAGTTTGATTCTTCCTTCTTTAGCTCAAACTCTATCTTCTCAGGTTCCTGTGGTTGGACTTCATGTTTCATAACATATTTCACCTTTCTAAACACCATGTCTCGGTTGTACACAACCTTCCTTATTATCGAGCTCCAAAGCTTATAACCCTTTAAACCATCCTTATACCCAATAAAAATGCACTTTTCAGATTTACTATCCAACTTGGTTCTTTTCTCCTTTGGAACATGTAAATATGCATCACATCCAAATATGCTCAGATGTGAAAGAGAAGGTTTCTTACCCATCCATAGCTCTTGTGGAGTCCTATCTTTCAATGCTAATGAAGGTGATCTGTTGACCAGGTAACATGCAATCTCCACTGCCTCTCCCTAGAATTTTTATCCTAACCCGACACCACTAAGCATGCTTCTTTCCCTTTCCATCAATGTCTTGTTCATTCTTTCTGCAACTCCATTTTGTTGAGGTGTATATGGAGTAGTCTTCTGCCGTGCTATACCACACTTATATGGAGTAGTCTTTTGAACATGGTGGGCGATTTTTGATTGTGATGTGGTGGACCCAACAAGAGTATTAACTAGAACCAAATAAACATCTCGCATCCCAGGACTTATCTCATTTCTCAATTCAGCGGATAACTCGGGTTTTGTATGTGTGGAACTTTGCAATGTTGCAATTTGTGCTTGAGATATTGCATCCTAACTCGATACCTTCCATGGGGCCTATTTTGTAACATCGACCCTTCTCCAATCTGCGATTGTGATCCATCGCATCTCGTCTTTGGCTGATTCTTGAAAACCTTCTTGCTTACCTTATCGCATCGCACCCTTCCCTGCTTTGGGGCCAATTTTTAACAAAAACCTACCTCTAATTGTGATTTGCAACGTGAAGGGGCCAATGGTAGCTTTCCACTTAGTGCCTCCTCATTCACTGAAGGACCTTGCCACATCATCCAATCCTGCCATGTGAGCAAGTCATAACTAAACTTTGACTTGCTATAACTTCTGTATACGAGCTCAGCTTTGAGTGTCATTCACACCGTTGGAATTAGAATGATGATCCCTTCAATCTGAAGCTAAGTTTAGCAATATTATGACACTTTGATTTTTGAGCCTAATTTTGAGCACCTGATCACTAGCCGAATGAGTGGGTCTAGCAACAAACTTAACAAATTAGTGTGGAGTTTTCTAGCTTATGTTTAAGAGTGCAAGGAGAGAGAGAGAAACCTACCTCACTTTGATGCTAATCACTCAATCGTTTGATGATGATCACGATCCCTTAGCTCCCAGATTCGCTCCTAGCTTTTTCCTTACATCTGAGTACTTGCAAGAGAGATCAAAGGATAATAAAAGATACAAGAGCATACATAGTGTATATAAAAAATAAACAACTTGATAGATCAAGGAGTATCAAGCTAAATGTATAAGTATTTAGAAACTTATGAAAAATGAACATCATATGTATATATTAATGAATCAAAAAGGGAAGCATACAACCATTGCCTTGATGTTGGGGACCTCCTTTCGGTGGATGTCCAAGTCCAAGCCAAGACTCTTCAAGAAATCCTTATCCAAGTTATATAGGAAACATTTAGACATAATACCAGCATAGGAATGTAGGAAATCAGTGACCAAGCATTTGGGGATGGTGGGGAGTTGATTTATAGGAAGGGAGAGGCAATTAGGGATCCACAAAAGAGGGAGGAAGGTTGAGATCTTAAGGTGAAGGTCCTTAAATTTAGGATCAATCACTCCAAATGGGAGAGCTCGACCATATCTGTACCCAACAATATCTAGCTCACTGATTCTTGAATTTTATAGCATACAAAGCTTCTCCTCCATTTTGAGAAAACCTACCAGAAGAGGTTGAGCATGTGATTTCATATCAAAACCCGTGCTAGCAACACTAGGTTAAATAATTGTAGCCTACCATTGGCACGGGAAAGAAGTGGAGCAAAGAGCGTTGGTCTTGAAATTTAGAGCTTCAGTCAACCTTCTCTAATTAACTCAGGGTAGTTTTTCTTCCATTCTTTGGGGATGTTTTAAGATGTGTTTCATGATGAGTATACTTCATAGTTGTCAACATTTTGGCACTTCAAGATGTGGAATAGGAATTGAATAGGAGGTGTGACAAAGTATTTTGTAACAAATGCACAATTTCTCAGCTCATTGAGGCTTGTGCTATTTCTAGACTCAATGTTGGGTTTCCCCCTCATGACTATGCATTTTCTAAGCTCAAGTCTCACTAGCAATTAGGACTGCACAATTCCAAGCAACAAGGCTAGTTTCCCTCAAGAATTGTGTAGTTTCTAGGGGCAAGCCCAGAACTACTGTGGGACCAAGTCAAGACATCAGCTTGTGAGTTAGTGAAATAACTAAGAAAACACAAGTCAAAATGAAAGGTAAGTCTGAGTGAAAGAACAAATACTTGGGATAGTGTGAGATGAGTTGTTGTAGTTAAGAAGGAAGGCTCCATAATCATAACATATGAAAAAGTTTGGAGGGTGGTTGTAGCCACTACAATAGACTGTTTGGTCAGATGATGGATCCAACTGTGATATATTGTGATAATCAGAGTTGCGTTAAGCTCTCCGAGAATCCTACATTTCATGATTGATTGAAGCATCTAGATATCCAATATTACCATTTGCGGGACTGTGTGCAGAGGAAGATAATGTTGCTACAATAGATTCGAAAATAGGAATAAGATGCTGACATTTTGACAAAGGAGTTTTCAAGAGGAAAGTTCGAGTTCCATAGGTGGAGCATAGGGGTAGTTTTTAATGCCTTTCTTTCTAAGATGGAATCTTTAAAAATGCAACAAGAAAGAATCAATTTGATTTTTCCTTGGTCAAATTGAGAAAATTTGAATTTCCACATTAGTATATAAGTTGGATGTAGTTAAATTATGTGAAATGGATCTTGTCACTCAGTTAGCTCAGTCAATTCCAGTTAGAGGAGTTAGAATTCAATGAAGCATGTATGATTGCTAGTTTTTAGCAACCAAAGTTAGTTATTTCAAATTTTTTTGAGTTAAAGTAGTTCTAATTGTTAGAGGAACTAGTGGAAGGTGAGTTGTGTAGCGAGAAAGCAATCTAACTGAATGATCATCTAGTTAACCTACCAATCAACCTAAAATACGTATTTCATGCAGATAATTTGATTTCCCCAACTGTGGTGGAGATTCCAAGGGAATGTATCATCAATTATAGACTAGTCTTGATTGCACATGTGTTTCATGTAGTCAGGTGATCAAACTTGGGAATTAAACAAGAATTTTGGAAGAAATTCCTAAATAATTGCGGCTTAATTCCTCAGGATTTGCGCAAGGAAATAGGGTATCAAGAAGAGGAATAAATTGACTAAGTTCAGGTCACAAATTCTTAGTGTAAAGAGACAAGTTATTCACTTGCAGGTTGAGCTTATATTGATCTAGCAATTTTAAGACATCTCTATTCATCAGGCTAATACAAGGAGACATAAGGTGTTTTTAGCAAATTTCTTTCCTCTAAAAAATTATTTTATGCATGTGTGTTATTTTTCATTGCATCTTTGTGATTGATATCCTAAATTGTGAATTTAACTCCACAAAGCAATAAAGTAGCATTTTGTCTTGTGATTTAGATTAAAATTTTATGAGCGATTAGAATTCTACACCATAAATTATACATGATATCATAGTAGAATTCAAATTAGAACTGGGATTTCAAAGTTGTTTCTCAGGAGGATCAAATTTCTACTTTAATGAGGCAGGGTCTATTTAGAGTTAGGAAGATGACCTTCAATGGTCTGAGACTAGAGTATGCCTTGGGAATCATATATAAATTCATTACGTGAAAGGATCACATCGATGTGGTGTTGGATGACATTAAATTGCTAGAATATTTCAGGATGGGCATTGAAAAGCGACAAACATTTGATTGAAAAAAACCTAGCCAAATGGAAGAAAGATGTAGAAAAGGCAAGGAGAAAAATCTAGGAGGGAGTATGGTATCACATTATATCAAATATACATGGGAAAGAAACCCCTTCCACAATGTGGAAGGCACTCACAGAGTTGTTAAAAAGATACAGTGACCACAGGAAACAAACGCTCCAGCATAAAATTCAAAATATCAAGATGGAGAACAATGAAACTATTATGAAGTATCTGAGCAAGTTCACACAATTTCATGAAAAACTTGGTAGACTTGGTGTTAATGTTGTGAAAGATGACTTGGTAAGCCTAGCTATTCTAGGCCTTCACAAAAGCTGGCATAGCTACCAGGACTTGGTGAACGGGAGGGAGAAATTATAGAATTCGAAACGCTTATGGTCAGATTTGGTACAAGAGGAGATAAGGCAGAACACCAAACATGGGATTCCATCCAAGGGTTAGGATGAAGAAAAATTTGCATTGGTTGGAAATGGAAATAAGCGCAAAGGGAAGAAATCTCAAACCAAACCATAATCCAGCCATGGGGGCAACAAGAAATACTAGTTAAAAAAATAGCTTTAATTTTCATGAATTATTGAACTATGCCACAAAGTGTCAACACACAAATTCGAGCAAGAAGACCATAGAAGGAGTAGCAGGTGAAGATTTGGCCTCACAGTTCAATCTTGGCATTACCCTTATCGCATGCATGGATATCATAGTGATGGGGATCATGTGGTACTGACACTCGAGTGCATTATTCCACATGATAAGCTGTAGAGAATTTTTTAGGGACATGGAGGAGAGAGATCTTAAGGTACACTTTGAGTTAGGGAACAAAAAAGTGTACAACACGATCGAGATCAGTACAATCAACTTTCAAAGGGAGTCGAGATCCCATCTCAGACTCAAGGATGTCATGTTTGTTCTAGGCCTAAAGAAAGATCTCATCTTTTTAGCAGTTTTGGAAGACCATGGTTATGTTGTAATACTCAGCAAAGGGAAAGCATTCCTGAGACATAGCGACTGGATAGGTGAAGTAAATTAGGCTCGATGTGAAGAAACTATATAAGATTAATGTGGAAGACAATGGTTCAATAAGTAGTAAGGCAGAGAAAGTGCAAAGTCACAATCTCAGTGAAATTTGTCACATAAGGCTTGGCCATTTGCATCATGGTGCCTTGAATATTATGAAGCAGATAACCACTAGCCTCCGTAAGGGAGAACTTGAGCAACAAGACGTTTTTAGAGGTTGTACTTTTAGGTAGTATGCAAAATCCACATTTCATGACCGGGATAGAAAAACACATGTAGTCTTAGAAAGAACCTACTTTGATGTTTGTGTACCTTTCTCTATAGCCTCCACTACAAGACACAAATATTTTGTTATTTTTATTAATGACTTATCAAGGAAGTGTTGCATCCTCATCATGCAGAAGAAGAATGAGACATTCTCCAAGTCTGTAGAATTCAAGGCACTCATTGAGAAAGAAACTGACAAGAAGGTGAACACTGTCAGGAGCGATATTAGAGGTGAGTATGTGCAAAAAATATTCAATAATTTCTTTGTGAAAGATAAAACTCAAAGAGAGCTAGAAACACTGCACAACCCACTTTAGAATGGTGTGGCTGAGAAGAAGAACCAAATCATTATGGGAGAAGTGAGAGCTATGTTACATGACCAAGGACAACCATTATTTTTGTGTGTAGAAGCATGTAACATAACAATCTATATGCAGAACTAGAGTCGTCATCGAATTCTTGGTATGACTACACCGAAGGAGGCTTTCTCTGAGAAAGTCAGACGTGTCACACTTCATGATTTTTGGATCCTCTGTTTAGTGCCATGTCTCGAAAGAATTAAGGAAGAAGCTTGAGCCAATAAAAAAGTTGGGAGTATTTTTTGGTTACACAAAACCTCCTCAGAAGTACTGTATGTACTTACCTTTCCTCAAAATGAGAGTTGTGTGAATGGATGTAAAATTTTATGAGGAGGAGCTGATTCGGTGCTCCATTAAGAGGGATCTAACTCGCACTAGAAGAGGAGACTTTAGCTCCAAAGAACGATCCTCACAAAGTTGTGGAGAAGCCATAAAATAGAGGAGCATAGAGTGGAGACATCCACTCAAAAAGAACCATCGAGAGAAGGGAGAAAAATGACCAGGGAAGCTAATATACTTGTGTAGGTTGTGAAGGAGAATGTTCTAGCTCCTTCAAATTTGTGTAGGAAAAGGAGGTCACTAGAATGGTACACTAGCTACATGTCTCTAATGACAGAGTTTGTAGATACTGAACCATCCTCATTCAAGGAAGTCGTAGAGAAACCTGTATGGTTTAATGCAATGGTGGAAGAATATGAATCCATTGTAAATAAAAATGTTTTAGAAGTGGTCCCAAGACTAGTAGATAAATTAGTTGTGGGTTTGAGATGGATATTTAAGGTTAAGAATGAAACAAATGGAAGCATACATAAGTATCAGTGAAAATTTGTGGCCAACTAATTCTCCTAAGTTTAGGAAATTGACTATGGTGAAACATTTGCTAGTGTAGCAATTATTGATCCATTATATCTATTCTTGTGCTGGTTGCACATATGGGGTGGAAGATCCGCCAGATGGATTTAAAAACAACAATTCTCAATGGGGTTTTTTAGGAGGAGGTTTACATTGACCAACCATAAGTTTTTTATACATTTTATTTGGATTCTCACCTATGCATACTAGAGCTTGCATTGTATGCTGTCAAAGAAGCACCCCATGATTGGTACACTATGATCAACAGCTATGTCACTCGTTTGGGCTTCACCAAAGGTGATGTAGATGAAAACATTTATCACATCTTGGTAGTACGTAAATGTATTATTTTTTTTTTTATATATGTTGATGATTTTATTATAATTGGTGATGAGAGGCTGATCAGATCTTGCAAGGAGGACCTTGCAATGGAATTTGAGATGAAGGACTTAGGTCTCATTCACCACATCCTCAGGTTGGAAACATGACAAGGCAATAGGGAGTTATTTTTGTCTCGTGACAAGTATGAAAATGAGATACTACAAAGATCCTGCATGGAGACTTATAAACCCATGGAGATTGATTTAGCGAACAACTGGATGAAGGAGGATGCCACTTCAGGTGTAGAACTGGGTGCTACCATTTATCAATAACTAGTGGGTTCACTAATGTATCTTATGAACACATGACCAGATATGTTGCTATGTAGTCAACCAGTTGAGCCAAGCTATGGCTAGGCCAACCAAATTATATTTGAAGGTAGCTAATCATGTTTTACATTACCTTAGAGGCACTACCAAGTTTAGATTATGGTACAAATAGACAAAGGGAGTGACATTGTGTGGCATCACATATGTAGATTTGGCGAGGAGTCCATTAGATTGAAATAATACATCAAGTGGAATTTACTATGTTTGGTTCATAGTGGCTTCCTGGTATAACATGAAGCAAATATTTATGGCAATCTACTCGGTAGAAGAAGAATTCATGGCTGCAAGTAAAGAAACATGTGAAGCAATATGGATGAGAAAGATACTTATGGGGTTGTTTGGTTAGATGATGGTTCCAATTGTGACCTATTGTGATAATCAGAGTTTCATTAGGCTCTCTGGCAATTCAGTATTTCACAATCGATCCAGCCATATAGATATTTGGTATCACCATTTAAGAGACTGTGTGCAGAGGTGGATAATGTTGCTACAATACATGCTGGCAGAGGCATAATATGCTAACATTCTTACAAAGTCTTTGTCAAAAGGATAGTTTGATTTCCACGGGTGTAGGATAGGGGTAGTTGATTATCCCTTTCTTGCAGAGAGGGAGCATTGAAAAATGTAGCAAGAAAACCTTAAATTTATTTTTCCTTCGACAAATTGAGAAAAATAAAATTTCCACATCAGCAAACAACTTGGATGCAATTAATTTGTGTGACATGGTTGTTGTCACTTAGTTAGCTCAATAGATTTGAGTTAGAGGAGTTTCAGTTCAATTAGGCATGTGTGATTGCTCATTTGTAGCAATCAAGATCAATTATTTCAAGTTGTTTTGAGTTAAACTAGTTCTAATTATTGGAGGAACTAGTGGAAGGTCATATGTACAATGGGACAACAGTCTAACTTAGGGATCATCGAGTTGAATTTTCAATCAACCCAAAATATATAGTGCATGTAGAGAATTCGTGTTCCCCGGTTGTTCTGGAGATTCATAAGAAGTGTAACATACGTTGTAGATTAGTCTTGAGTGTATTGGTGTTGCATGTAATGAGATAATCAACTTTGGGAATTACCCAAGCATTTTGGAGGAAATTCCTAAATAATAGAAGCCTAATTCCTTAGGATTTGCACAAGCAAATAGGGGCTCAATCATAAGCATAAATTTACTAATTTTGGGTCAGAGCTTCTATGTGAGTGGAGAGATAGGTTATTCACTTGCAAGTTGAGCTCAGATCAAGCTAGAAATTGTAATACATATCTATTCATTAGATTAATGCAAGCAGACATAAGGGGTTTTTAGCAAACTGATTTTACTTGGAAAAATATTGTGTGCATGTGTTTTATTTCTCATCGCATGTTTGTGATTGATGTTCTAAATTGTGCATTTAGTTATGCCTCGTAGTACAATAGGATTGTGTCTTGTGATTTAGATTAAAATTTCATGAGAACTTACAATTCTACACCATAATTTCTAACTACGGTTTTTTTAATGTGTTACCAATTCTCAAATATCTTGATAATCAATAGCTTAACAACCCATCCTCTCATAATTGTCTCTTCTCAACTGAACTCTTGGTGATGATACGTGATCATGACATATGATCATAGGCTAGATATAAGTCCCATAAGCTCTCACTATCAAAACCTTTATCATCAATGCAAAATATTCAAACGGTTATCCCAAAATTTCTAAAACTCCCTCTAAACTCCAAAGCAATTTGCAAAGGTTTGAAATCCACTTCAATATGCAAGGAGTCTTTCCCAAGGACTTTTGAAGTCTCTTAAATATTCTCTAGCCTATGGAGGCATCTAAGAGCACTACCTTCAACTTGTCATCTCCACAAAAGAAAGGCATAAAGTGGTCAATAGCCATATCTTCTCAATTTCATCGAACTGATATGTAATTAATCTCATCCTTTGCATTGCAAATACAACATCACTCTATTAGATCCAACCTCCTACATAAAAAGGAGCCAATACTTTGACTTACCTCCAGAGGAAACATGTTCTTCCATAAATTAGTAACCATCAAGTCTTCTCAGTCATAGAAATGATACAATTACCACTACTTCATCCCACACTAGTTTGGTATAAGCCATTCGCATTAAAAAATACATAGATAAGATCATTGACCAAGGCAGATTATACAGTCAACTTATAAAACACACGCACCATATTCATCACTTCAAAGAATACCTCTATGTATAGCATTTATTCATGAAAGAGGTAATAGTTGGCACCTAAGAAAAATTATGCAATACATTTAACTCATCACTTATATTCATATTTGATAAACCACCATGACAACTTATATCTTATCGTTACAAAGGTACATATAAAAAAACATAACAATAATCATGAAACATAAACAATAATTTTATTTCATTATAGAGAAATAGATAGACTTATTTGGTTCACCTAAACTTGCTAGAAACTAAAAAAGAGAGATCCAATAAAAAAGAGGGAAAGATACACTAAAAGTTTCATACTATTCGTCAACCCCAAGCCATACATGATGCCTTCAAGGGATGGTCACTTCGGCTTCAACAAGATTCATTTCAAGGTTGAAATCATGAACGAAATTCTCCTTCACTTAAGGATTATTCCTTTCCACTGCTATCTCACGGCATATTAACAAACTAAAGTGTATGCATCATGAGCCTGTGTAGAAAAAAGTGTTCCCTTCACTCATCTAATAGTCCTTCAGTGATTCTCCCTAGATTCCTTTCAAGGTTGAAATTATCAAGGAAATTTTGGTTCACATATAAAAGTAAGGATTCTTCCTTTCCACTACTATTTCAAGGCATATTAACAAAGTAAATTATATCCATCATGAGCCTGTGTAGCAAAAAGGGTTCCCTTTACTGATCTAATAGTCCTTCAATGCTTCTCCCTTTCTTGTTGATTTATGTGCTTGAATAAGACAAACCATTAAGAATTTCTCCTTGACCTTAACTCGGTTTGAAGGCTTCATCACTAATTTCCTTATCTAGTTTATTTCAAATCATAATTTAATGGGTTTAATAACTTAAAAAAGGATTTCTATATCTTTCTATTCAAAATCATATTCTAAGCACCAATGTTTGGTTCTTTCATTCATTCTTATGTCTTTTCTCTATTTCATTTACACATACTTCCCTTGCATTCTTCAACTATTCCTTTTGTAATTCCTCTCTATATATCTATTCTCTCTATTTGTCCCTTCACATGCCTTTTTACAGGACAAAGGCTCATTCTATAGCCTAGTATGATGTGTACCGTTGTCTCTCATGTGAGCCAATTTTTTCTTTAATCTAAAAAAAATAACTATATAAAACATTTAAATAAGATCGATTCATAAAAAAATTACACTTGAAGAAATTGAATTCATCTTAGTTTATTTTAAATCTGTATTTAAAATAAACATATCATAATATAAAAAATAATTATGTATGTAATTAATTTTTAATAATTTAATAATTTATTTTTAATTATAAATATAAATATAAAATCTATAAAGGTTATAATATAAAATTAATTATAGAAATATAAATAAATACGGCATGTCGTCGTCATCCCCAACCTTTAGTCTCTCAATTTTTGTGCTCCTTATGTAAATGGGAATATAAAATAAGGGAAATGTGTGATACATATTTATATTGTTGCATGCATCTCTTTATTTAAAACATTTACAAAGGAAATATAAATGTATTATGTGCCACGTGCTAGGTTCGACGAGGATGACAAGATAACCACATCGCTATAACAGCAAGCAAAATGGTTATTATATTTTCATTAAACTACTTTTCGGATTTTGAGGTTGTAAAACTTTTCGAAATTCTCTTGTCACTTGAGAACGTTTAGAAATACGCCTTCATCCAAGTTCAACCATTTTTTCATTCATCTTTCTTCATGACATATTAGTTTATAATAAATGCTGCTGCTACTGCATTTTCTCACTAACTACTTTGATGTTTCATGATGCGTGTGGAAATTTCCATTTCAGCCGTTGATATTTCGATCTTCTGCCCCCGTCACACAGCCGCTGTAAATGGGCGATTTTGCTCGTCTCGTAAAGAAAGAAAGCTTTCTCTGCCTACCTGGCATCTCAACATTTGTCCTGTACACATCATCCCTCTGTTGTTTTGTCATTGCTCAAAAGATTGTCTTCATTACGTGGTTAAATTGAATTAGGCAGCAAATCAAATATCGTACGGAGCAATTCACATCCCTATTGTTATTCGCGGTAACAGTTATTGCTATTGCGTGTCAGAGATGCCACCAGTATGGCTGGGTGTAGTTTATCTTTGGTTTTTGCTCATCTATAAATATGAGTGCACAGAGTGTCGATTATGAAGCCTCCCGTCCTCAAATTAGTCAATTATAGAGTAGGAGGGGAGAAGCTCCAGTCCTCCGCCTTCACGGGTAATTTCTTGATAGGAAAGAGAACGGTGGGTTAGGTTTTGTTTTGGATTATCAATGGAGAGCCTATTCCAGAAATCGAAACCCTATATAGCGATGATATCCCTGCAGTTTGGATATGCGGGAATGAATGTTCTCACTAAAATTTCTCTAAACAGAGGGATGAACCACTTCGTCCTTGTAGTCTACAGACACGCAGCCGCTACCGTCGTCCTCGCCCCTTTTGCCTTCTTCATTGAGAGGTAAAAGCTCATGCATATCTATACTTACGACTTCTCGTAACAGCCTATGTATTTTCTATTCAGCATATAGGTAATCAGCTCATGTGTGAACTAACAAAAAATGCATTGCAGGAAGGTGCGACCAAGGCTCACCTTTCGCATATTTTGTCAGATTTTTGTACTGGGTTTGTTAGGGTATGTATTATTTCATAATTGCATCTCCCCGACTTCGCTTCAAATCATCGCCACCGCTCCGCTTCTGATTGCGTCTATGCAACTTGTTAGCGGAATTTACATTAAATATGGAATATTGTAAATTCATTTCTGCAGGCCTGTACTCGATCAGAATTTCTACTACATGGGTTTGGAATTAACTTCTCCCACATATGCCTCTGCATTGAGTAATATTCTTCCCGCTATGACTTTCGTGATGGCTCTCACATTCAGGTAATCAAATCGGATTGTTCCCTCAGAATAATGTATTGTAAGGATCACTCATATATTACATGGGAAATCCGTATTTATGTAGGATGGAGCGCTTGAATATCAAAAAGTTACGCAGTCAAGCGAAGATAGTGGGAACGATCGTGTCCGTAGGTGGGGCAATGCTGATGACGTTATACAAAGGTCCTATTCTTCACATGTTTTGGTCTCCACATCATCAATCCCTTGAGCATAACGATACTGCAGTATCTCCCACCCGTAGTAAAGAGCCTATCACAGGTTCTATTCTTTTAGTTGCGTCCCTTCTTGCCTGGTCAGCCTTGTTTATCCTGCAGGTGAGCATTGTAATTTGAGATGCTTGTCTACCCAAATACATATAAGTGATCAGTGATCATTTAATGGAGGATTTTGATGTGCAGGTTGCAGTGCTGAAGAGATATTCTGCTCAACTAACCCTTGCCACGTTAATATGTTTTCTGGGAACATTACAGGCAACAGCTCTCAGCCTAGTTTTCGTACGTGATCCTTCCCAGTGGGCGTTGGGATGGGACATCAATCTTCTCACTGCAGTCTACTCTGTATGTTTGTCTCTTTTCTTTTGTCTTTCGTCGAGTCTAGTAGTTAACTGAAATGAATCTCGTCATGAGGTTTGAGTTGAATAGTTGGAGATTGGGACGAGAAGGTGCATTAAAGTTTCACAATACAGCCACTAATATTGTTCCGTACAGGGGGTAGTTGCGTCAGCAATTGCATATTACGTGCAAGGGTTGTGCATGCGCGTGAAGGGACCTGTATTTGCGACAGCATTCACTCCATTGATGATGATAATCGTTGCAATTATGGAATCTTTTATTCCATCTGACAACATATATTTGGGCAGGTTTGTTTTTTTTGAATAGTTCTGAATTCAAACTGAAATCGGGATTAAGTGTTTCTGCGTATAGGATTGTTCAATGCGCTAACTGCACTAACTGAATACAGCGTGTTGGGGGGTGCTCTGATTGCCGTAGGACTATACGCTGTTCTGTGGGGAAAGATGAAGGATAGCAACACCTCAAGCAATAGAAAATTAGTGGAACTGCCTTCTAATTCTCAAGTAATGGTCCCTCAAACTCCAAATAACGTGGAAGACATAGAAACTGCCTCTAACCAGCCGATGAGTAAGGGACAACAAGCTTATGAGTTCAATTCTGGAGATACGGCCATTTCTATCAGTGGAACTGGAAACAACAATCCAAAAATGTAATCTCGTAGCCAACCCTTTGCACCAGCACTTGCAATTTGGGCTGTTCAAACTAAGCGAGACATGGAGTTTTCTTGCTCCTCTTCAAATGCACCCGAATTTCAACAAACGTGTCTTCAAAGGTCAATAAGTCTCTCAAGTTATTAAGCTGTTTGACAAGTTCAAATTAGAGCTTCCGTCTTTGTCTGACATGAAAAGAGAGAAATGCAAAGTTCAAACTCTATTATGGCTGTGCCCAAGATTGAAATTTCATTCTCATCTTGACTAAAAAATGGCTGAGAGGTTATACTTTCTAAATATTTACGGTACTGATGATTGGAAAATTATAAATATTTACGGTATTCATGCCTGGAATCATTTTCTTTTTAATATTTAATTTAGCGAAAATTAAAATATCGGCAATAAAAAATTACCGAAAATTCCAATTGAAGATTCTTCAAAATATGCATATCACATATCGAATTAAAAAAATAAATAAATAGTGGTATCATTTAGCTTTTAAATAACTTAAAAATAATTAAGTGATGAATATAACTTCAATTATTAACAGTTTATTTTATTTATATATAGAGTTAGTGAATATAAATTTTTGAGGAGAATTTTTTTTTTAAATAATTTTGTAATTAGAGAATTTTAATTTTTCTAAAAATTGATATGTGAATATCAGTTATATAGAGACAGCAGACATGTAGAATATTACATTGTTTAAATTATGTTTATAAACATGTAAATATATTTAAATAGTTGAATTTTTTTTGATACTTGTATTTTTGTAAACCATACAACTTAAATTTGTAATTCATATATCACTCTCACACTTTTTGCACAACAAACTACTGAATGCAATAATTATTACTATTATGTAAACAAAAATATTATTATTTTTAATTTTACTAAAATCCCAAATAATACATATGTGTATATGTCATATAATTATTTTAGTTTAATTTCAATACATATCTTATTTTATTATTTTTGATAAATAAATTTCATTAAAATAATTAATATAAAACAAACATAAATTTAAAAATACTTATAATTAAATTAACATTATTTTTATTATATTTTTTAATTGTGCTAAACTAAAAGCCTAAGAAGCATCCAAACATGAGACGTACTTTCTGTTCAGTATTCAATAATAAAGGAACAGTCACGTGTCACGTATCTCCCTTTGAGGTTAATTTTTTTTAATATATATAAAATTATAACCCTATATAGACATACCTCCAACATTCAATTAATATTTGTCAACATTATTATCACCCTACCAAACCGGATGATTATAACTTAATAATCTAATCACAAAGTTTACCTCCTTGGTGGACATATTTAGTTCTTTGCAAGAATAACTTCGGCGTAAATCACATGTAGACATACATTTGTCGACGCGTTTCGAACCAACTAGTGTGGTTCATCATCAGGACAAGTTGAAGAAACAGATCCAGCTTAGCATGATAAATAGTCTGAGCAGAGTCTCCAACGTGGACTAACGGCTAATTTTGACCTTAGGAGCCAGGTCAAATTATTATTTATTAATTTAATATTATTATTATTATTATTATTATTTTTCTATGAAAATAAGTTAAATTAGGTAAAATGGTTGGTTTTAAAAAGGAATTTATTTATAAAAATTAATATATATATATATATATATATATATATATATATATATATATATATAATAAAATTATAATATTAGGTTATTAAAAGTTACGATTAATAATTTCAATGGTTGATTTGAAAAGAATTTTTATTTATTTATTCAAATTATTTAATACTTAATATTGGTATTATACATATATATAAATATATATATATTTTTTTACTTAAAATCATAATATTAGGTTCTGTGTTATTGCTAAGGTTTCGCACTTCCATCATGGGAAATTTAGGGAGGCGCTTGAGATTGAAAAGAGTCCAAGTAATCTCAATAGAGATGATGGCTGGAAAATCAGTCGGTGTTGGGTCCCAGCACTCTCGAACTAGTCCTTTTTTTCTTTTTTCCTTTTTTTCTTTTTTTTCATTTATTATTATTCTGAATTATTTATTTATTTATTTATTGATTTTTATTTTTTTTTATATATTTTTATATATACGGTCCTGTTTTTAATTCTTTCTTATTTTTATTAATTTGTTTGTAAATAAATATTATCACGAAGTATTTTAAATTACTAATTTAACTTATAAGAAAAAAAAAATATATATATATATATATAGAATTAAATATTATCATTAAATCATGTTATTTTAGGGGGTTGGTCCCCCTAGGGTAATGTAATTTTAATTATTATAACATGATTTTAATATAATTTAATAATATAATTTTAATATAATTTAATTTTAATTATATTTTAATTTTAATATAATTTAGTTTTAATTATATTTTATTTTTAATATAATTTAATTCAATATAATTTGGATTATTTAACTATTATCATAAATGTTTTCACATAATTATTTTATTTATTCTAAGGGATTGGTCCCTCTATGAGAAATATTTTTTCCCTTAGATTTTTAATTATTTATCTCTAACTAACTATTTTTATAAATTATTTTTACTATTTGAACATAATTGTTTATTTATTTAAAAATAATTTTTAATTATTTATTATTATTATTTGAGGGAATGTCCCCCTCTAGGGTAAAAATTTTTTCCCCTTAGATATGATTTTTAGTTATTTGTCTTTAACTAACTTTTAACATGAATTATTTTTAGGTAATAATTGAACATAATGGTTATACATTTTTAATTATTTTTAATATTTTTATCACAATTTTAATTTATTTATAGGACTGGTCCCCCGGGTAGCATTTTTTAAGGTTCCTAGTCAAAAGTAGTTGTTAGTCTTTTTAACCGTTGGGGACTTTGCTCTGTCTATTTAAACTGCTAAGCTGGATCTGTTTCTTCAACTTGTCCTGACGATGAACCACACTGGTTGGTTCGAAACGCATCGACAAATGATGTCTCATGTGATCTTCACCGAAATTTTTTTTTGTAAAAATAATTTAATGGTTAGTTTATTTTTATGGAAATTAATTAAAATAAAAATAAAATAATTTTAAGGTTAAAGATGTAATTATTTAATTATTTAAATTATTTATTAACAATTATATATATATATATATATATATATATATATATATATATATATATATATATTATATAATAAATTATATAAAAATATATTATAAATATAAAAGATAATATAATAAGAAAAAAATTTTTTTTATTTATAATAAAAATATTATTTATTTATATTT
>Ga0115851_100049_pt1 | contig 31073 bp, 34 predicted proteins | sample InSIn2gowninarea_FD_83865 | JGI IMG/M metagenome (GOLD analysis project Ga0115851, IMG submission 83865)
CGGTTGGATAATGAAATAAAGAAGTTATCTTAAATCATATCCGAAGGACAAATCACTACCCAAAAGCCGCCCAATAGCATTGCTTTTTGGAAGAACAATAAAATCATTCTATAACCTTCAACTTCTGACCCAGCAAACTTAATCCAATCATTACAGGAGATAAGGGATTTCCGAGCCTCCCAAGGTAAGCGTTATCCACTTTGGCTGATTTTGTTATTAGTGATAATGGGTACTTTAAGTGGATGTAGAGGATATCAAGCACTTGAAGATTTCGGGATGCGACACTATCAAGCCTTGAGCGAAAAGCTAGGATTAACCGTTAACCGTCTGCCATCTGACACGACTTTTCGCCGCATTTTGCATCGACTCGATTTTCATCTATTAGCACAGCAAGTTGGGACATGGGCCAGTATTACTTTTGATATCAAGCCGGATGAGTGGGTAGCGATAGATGGCAAGAGCATTAAAGGAACTGTACTCGATCCACAGACGGCTTACCAGAACTTCGTTGGGATGGTCTCGCTTTACAGCAGCCGACTCGGAGTAGTGCTTGCTGCCGAACAGTTTGAATCGAAAAAGACCAGTGAATTGAAGGTGGTGCAAACCTTATTAGAGGCGTTGCATATAGAAGGGGTAGTGTTCACCCTGGATGCACTGCATTGTCAAAAAAAACTACACAACTGATTGTGGCGGGCGGCAACGATTATATTATCACCGTCAAGGATAATCAACCTCGACTATTAGCACAAATTAAAACTAAAGCCGAACTCCAATTGCCATGTGAACGGTTTGTCGATGTCGAAAAAATGCGGGGTCGAACAATCTGTCGAATCGTGAAGGTCTTTGCCGACCTTGATGGCATTGACGGCGATTGGGTCGGACAAAAGCGCCTTATTCAAGTCGAACGCATTGGTAGCCGGTCGGGAAAACAATATCTGCAAACTAACTATTACATTAGCTCAGTTGTCTCAAAGGCAATTACATTTGCTGATGGGATTCGTAAGCATTGGAGAATTGAGAATTGTTTGCACTGGGTTAAAGATGTGATTTTTGGGGAAGATGCTGCTCCCTTCAGTAACTATAATGCTGCCACTAACTGGTCTTTAATCCGTACTATTGCCATTAATGTCGCGCGTATGTGTGGCTACGCTTCTCTCACCAAGGCTGAGCGTTTTCTTGCTCATGACATCGACAAGCTATTTTCCCTTCTAGAATGAATTCTCCCTGGGTTATCCAGGGGGAGGAAGCGCATGGAGGATTCTTTATCCATACCGGAAAAACAGGGGAGTTATCTAACCAATTGCTGCGGGAGTATCAGATAAGTTTGCTCAGTGGTCAACGATTGGTTGACTTTGTGCTGGGTCAGAAGTTGAAGGTTATAGAATGATTTTATTGTTCTTCCAAAAAGCAATGCTATTGGGCGGCTTTTGGGTAGTGATTTGTCCTTCGGTTATGATTTAAGATAACTTCTTTATTTCATTATCCAACCGATCCACTATTTGATAAAATTCTAACGCTTCGTCATACTTCATAAACACCCTTGCATTTGGTAGACTAAGTTGAAACTCATCCTTCCCTCTATCAAAGGCATTATTTAGAGACCTTTCACCAATAGGCTTATGGGAATTTCTTAGTAAAAAAGTATCAATGTCTTCACTTCCCATGGTAAACAGACATTTATCTGCACCTTGAATTTTCAAAAAATCTATTACAAGGTTCTTAGTATTATGGGTAGGGCTAATATTACAATTTAAATATATCTTAGTAGAATATATAACTATTGTAAAGCTTGAAGATTCGATATGTGGAGTAATTTCAACAATTAATGCCATTTGTTAGCTTACCTAACTTTAATGTTTTTCCAATCCAATAATATATACTTATTTTCCAACATTCCTCTAAGTTTTAGTTTAATTCCTAGTAATCAGAGATTAAACTAAAGCTTACATGAGCAAAACCACAATCCATCAAGTTATCGGCATTGACGGTACAATCCTAATAGGGGTTAAGCCGAGATACGAGTAATTTAGTGCCACTTCGCTGAAAAACCTACTATTTCTAGGTTTCAGCCATAGTCTGTTTTGCTCGGCTTACATCTGCTAATTTTGATTAGCAGATGTAAATTGACTCAATAAAAGGTTTAATGTCTGCTAATGCTACTCAAAACCCCTAAATTCATGTCTGCTGAGGTAAATGGCACTTTTTTACAGCTATCTCGGCTCGACCCCTAATAGCTTTACACTTTGGGGTAATACTCAAGCGCTTAAATTTAAGCTATAAAATTAGCACTGGAATACCAATGCAGGTATTGAGGCGATCGCCATGAGCAAAATCACAGTCCATCAGGTGATTGGTATCGACGGCGCTACCCTGATAGTCTTCTACACCCAAGCCCACTGCTGGCAATTTCGGTTGATTAGCCCTAGCGGGTCAGTCTTTGGCGAACGCAAAATCTACTACACCCCTGAAGCCGCGCTTAAGGCAGGGCTGGGGTGGATTGCTCAAAAGAGAAACTGATGTCACTTTGATTTCTTTATGATGCTATAAATATATCATTAAAGTGCTTTATAGATATCTTTAAGATATCAAAGTGACTCTATTGTACGGAGGAATTAAAATTAGCTTCAGTTACATACAAATAAGAAATCCGCTTATTTTCATTCCAAAAAAGTAGATATTAGCTGACTATAGCAATTTTGGCTATTAATTTGGGCAAGCTAATCGGGAGATATCTATATTATCTCAGTATTCATTGATAGCTGTACGTTATGACCAAACTTGAGCAATTGACTCGCGGTGCATCGATTAAAGGCATACTTCCTAACGAAAACGTCACAGCGATTGATATTAAGTGGTATGGAAATGACGTAATTGAATTGACTTATAAAGATACTAAAGGGCAGCCTTTTACCGAGCTAATCTTCCGTGATCGCGAACCGACTCTAGAGATTTTGAAAGAAGGAGGATTTTGGAGTTTTGACGCTGACGGAGGGTTGTTACGCTTAGTGTCAGAAGCTCATCGCATCCGACTTGCTCATCTATTCGATCCACTACTGGCGGTTCACACGTCGCTAGTTGAACCATTACCCCATCAAATTACTGCCGTCTACGGAGAGATGCTAACTCGGCAGCCCCTACGATACTTGCTTGCCGACGACCCTGGGGCGGGGAAAACGATTATGGCAGGGTTATTTATCAGAGAACTATTGATTAGAGGCGACTTGCAACGCTGCTTAATTGTGTGTCCGGGAAGTTTAGCAGTACAGTGGCAAGACGAACTTGCCCAAAAGTTTCATCTACCTTTTGAAATTCTTACCAACGATCGTCTCGAATCTGCCCGAACTGGGAACGCATTAGCAGAAATGTCCCTAGTCATCGTGCGCCTAGACAAACTAAGCCGCAGCGACGAGCTTCAAATTAAACTAAAACAAACAGACTGGGACTTGATTATCTGCGATGAAGCTCACAAAATGTCAGCCTCATTCTTTGGTGGCGAAATCAGAGAGACAAAAAGGTACAAATTGGGCAAGCTGCTTTCAACGATTACTCGCCATTTCTTATTGATGACGGCAACGCCTCACAATGGTAAAGAAGAAGATTTTCAGCTATTTTTAGCATTATTAGATGGCGATCGCTTTGAAGGTCGCTTCCGAGATGGCGTACACATTGGCGATACGTCAGACTTGATGCGTCGCATGGTTAAAGAAGACTTGCTCAAATTTGATAGCAAGCCTTTATTTCCCGAACGCAAAGCCCATGCTGTTAGTTTTCCTTTATCTGACTCCGAAGCGGTACTTTATCGGCGAGTTACAGAATATGTTAGAGAACAATTTAACAGAGCCGATGCACTTAATAATGACGGCAGAAAAGGAACAGTTGGATTTGCACTGACAATTTTACAACGCCGCTTGGCATCTTCTCCTGAAGCTATTTATCAATCGCTACGACGACGGCGAGAGCGACTGGAAAATTGGTTGAGAGAAGAAGAACTGCTGAAGCGAGGGCAAATAGCAGAATTGGATTTTGAGCCAGTTACTGTTCTAGAAGATATTGAAGACGATTTTGACGATGTTTCGGCGGGCGATCGCGAACAAACCGAAGATGAAGTCGCAGACAAAGCTACTGCTGCCCGAACTATTACAGAACTCAAATTAGAGATTGCTGAACTAACGGACTTAGAAAAGCTGGCATTGCAAGTTAAGCGTTCGGGTAAGGACCGCAAATGGGAAGAACTCTCTAAACTGCTATGCGATGAATCCGAAATGTTTGATGCGGGAGGGCATCGGCGTAAGCTAGTTATCTTTACCGAACATCGAGCGACGCTTAATTATTTGCGCGATCGCATCCAAACGCTCCTCGGTTGCCTTGAAGCTATCGTTACAATTCATGGCGGCATGAGTAGAGAAGAACGTAAAAAAGCAGAAGAAGCTTTCAAGCAGGATACCTCCGTTCAGGTGTTAGTTGCGACAGATGCCGCAGGAGAAGGAATTAATTTGCAAAGAGCGCATTTGATGGTCAACTACGACTTGCCTTGGAACCCCAATCGTTTAGAACAGCGTTTCGGACGCATTCATCGCATCGGACAAACTGAGGTATGTCATTTATGGAATTTAGTAGCGCAAGAAACCCGCGAGGGCGATGTCTACTTTTCTTTGCTCAAAAAACTAGAAATTGAGCTAAGAGCTTTAGGAGGTAAGGTCTTCGATGTATTAGGAGTTGCGATCGCTGGCAAAGAACTAAGGGAACTGCTTGTAGAAGCTATCCGTTACGGTGATCGCCCGGAAGTTAGAGCCAGACTGGAAAAAGAAGTAACAAATCGCCTAGATCGTGATCGCTTGCAAGAACTACTTGAAGAACGCGCGCTTGCCAGAGATGCGATGGATGCAACAAAAGTGCAACAGATTCGTGAAGATATGGAGCGAATAGAAGCAAGGCGCTTGCAGCCCCATTTTATTGCTTCGTTTTTCTTAGAAGCTTTTGGGCAGTTAGGAGGGACGATAAAACAACGAGAAACGCGACGTTATGAGATTACTCACGTTCCAGCTACTATTCGCAATCGCGATCTCGCAAGTTCCGTTGGAGAACCCATCGGACGACGCTACGAACGAATTTGTTTTGAAAAAGAACTAATCGGCGTTCCTGGTAAACCATTAGCCGAGTTTATCTGTCCCGGTCATCCCTTACTAGACGCAACTATTGCTTTAACTTTAGAACGACACCGTAGTTTACTTAAGCAAGGTGCTGTTTTAGTCGATGAGACAAATTCAAGTGAAAAAGTCAGAGCGCTCGTTTATCTCGAACACGCTATCCAAGATGCCCGGACTAATTTTGACGGACGCAGGCGGGTAGTATCGCGGCGAATGCAGTACGTCGAAATTGACGATAGCGGTCAGACTTACGATGTTGGATACGCGCCTTACTTAGACTATCGCCCTCTAGCGGAAACAGAAAAACCTGCCGTCGAGACGTTTATAAAACAGTTAGGTCTACGGGAGGACATTGAGAATAAGGCAATGGGCTATGCCATTTCTCACTTAGTCTCCCAGCATCTTCAAGAAGTTCGACACGGTAAAGAATCGTTAATTGATAAAACAATTATTGCTGTTAGAGATCGGTTAACGAAAGAGATAAACTACTGGGATGAAAGAGCGGCTTACTTAAGACTTGCTGAAGAAGCGGGTAAACCAAATGCCAAACTTAATTCTACTAGAGCGCAGCAAAGAGCCGACGATCTTGCTGCTAGATTGCAAAAACGCCTAGCAGAACTAGACCAAGAGCGTCAGTTATCGCCTTTACCACCAGTTATAGTAGGTGGTGTTTTAGTGATTCCTATAAGTTTGCTACAACAACTTCAGGATAAGCAGCCCTCTGATGCCGCGATGCTGGCTAAAGCAAGGCAGCGCATAGAGCGACTAGCAATGGATGCGGTCATGGCAGCAGAAAAAGAGTTGGGCTACGAACCAAAAGATGTTAGCGATCGCAAATGCGGCTATGATATTGAATCGCAAGGTTCAGGGATAGGAAGACTGCGATTTATTGAGGTTAAAGGGCGAATTGAAGGCGCTGAAACTGTTACTGTGACTAAAAACGAAATCCTCACTGCTCTGAATAAACCAGAGAACTATATCTTGGCTTTGGTGCAGATTTTACAATCTGAACTAAATCCTGAATCAATTGCAAAATCTGGGAATAATACTAGCATTTGCTATGTTCGTCAGCCGTTTCGTCGAGAACCGGATTTTGGGGCAAGTAGCGTTAATTACTCGTTGAAAGAACTGTGGGAGCAGGGAAGCGAACCAATTTAGAGACTGAGATTTTGCTAGTTGAAAAAATATTGTTGTTTAATGATGAAAAAAAAACTAATTGAAGTCGCCCTACCCCTAGAAGCTATCAATGCCGAATCAGCTAGAGAAAAATCGATTCGTCACGGACATCCATCGACGCTGCATTTATGGTGGGCGAGACGACCTTTGGCAACTTGCAGGGCAGTTTTATTTGCGTCGCTGGTAGACGATCCTTCAAGCTGGACGGATAAATTTCCGACCGAAGAAGAACAAAACCAAGAACGGCAGAGATTGTTTAATATTCTAGGCAAGATTACTACCGAGACGGATAAAAAGGGAAATAGCAAGCAGGTAGCAGCAATTCTCATTATGACTTTGGACTATTCAAGCAGAGGAAAACGGGGTAAGGTGAAAGAGTCTTAACCCAGCTAAGGGAGTCGAAGATGTTGACCCCGAAGTGCAAGTTCGATAGTCTGATAGAGTTCTTTCGGAACGTGCTGCAAAAGTTACCAGACAAGCGAACAGGCAAGAATACGCGCTATGGAATGGAAGACGCAGCTTTAAGTGCGTTTAGCGTGTTTTTTACTCAAACTCCATCGTTTCTGTCGTATCAACGGACAATGGCAGCTACCAAGGGACGCAGTAATGCCCAGACCTTGTTTGGGGTGCATCAGGTGCCGTGCGACAACCAGATCCGCGACCTGCTAGATGGGGTGAAACCGCAGTGTGTGTTTCCTGTATTTGAGGAAATCCTGCACTTGCTGGAGCAAAGTGGAGAGTTGGAAGCGTTGCGGTCGTTTGGGGAAACGCTATTAGTGGCAATGGACGGGGTGGAATATTTCAGTTCTCACTCAATTCATTGTCCTGAGTGTTCGACCCAGACCGCCAAGGATGGAACAGTGCGGTACTTTCATGGGGCGGTGACTCCTGTGATGGTCAGTCCAGGACGCTCGACAGTGGTACCAATGGTGCCAGAGTTCATCGTACCGCAAGATGGGACGAATAAGCAGGACTGTGAGATTGCTGCCGCGAAACGCTGGTTGGCGACTCACGCCGAAACCTATCGCTCGATGGCAATTACAGTGCTGGGGGATGACCTGTATTGTCATCAACCGTTCTGTGAAGCCTTACATTTTCACTCGTTCAACTTTATTTTGACCTGTCGCCCAGACTCCCACAATACGCTGTATAGGCATCTCGACCGCATTGCCTTACCCACGGTTATCTGCAAACGCTGGACAGGCAAAACTGAGGAAACCTCTACTTACCGCTACCTCAACCAAGTTCCCCTGCGCTCGGGTGACGACGCTCTACTGGTGAATTGGTGTGAACTGACCGTGACGCGAGCCGATGGCAAGCAACTTTATAAAAATGCCTTTGCCACCAGCCATCTCATCTCTGACCAAACTGTCAGCGCCATTGTCCAATCCGGTCGCACTCGTTGGAAAGTGGAAAACGAACACAATAATACGCTTAAGACCAAAGGCTACAATCTTGAACATAATTTTGGACATGGCAAGCAGCACCTCTCTTCCCTGCTAGCGACCTTCAACCTCCTCTCTTTGCTCTTTCACACCCTGTTAGACTTACTCGATGATAAGTACCGTCTACTGCGTCAACACTTGCCAACGCGCAAGACCTTTTTTGATGATCTGCGTGCCTTGACTCGTTACTGGGTTTTTGAGAGTTGGGATCATTTGCTCACCTTTATGATTGAAGGACTAGAGTTGCAAATCCCGCCTAACTCTAGTTAAATTCCATAATGAGAATTGCTGCTATCCAACAGCAAATGTCCCAATTTGGGTTATTTGAGTGAACTACCCAACAGCAAATGCCCCAATTTGGGTTATTTGGCAGCAAGGATAGAAAATCAAATGTTTCAACTTTAACAATTTAACGGAGAGGTAAATTAGGTAAATGTCTCAACTTGAGCAATTTAGTCATCACTTCCCAAAGGCAAATGTTTCAATTTGGGCAATTTGGGTGAGAGATAAATTAGGTAGCTTTTTCAACCAGAGCGACAGCAAAGTCATTAAAATTGAAAATGCTGTTGTTACCTGTGTCGCTTTCATGACTGCTAGTCCCAAAGCCTGGAAAAAGTTTGATTACACTGCGCTTGATGTCTCCACCTCCCAATTTGTACAGCAGCAGACTGGGGAAATAAGGGGATTGATGAAGCGCACGGTCGAAAGCGTCTTTGAGATTGGGCAGCGCTTAATTATTGTCAAAGAACGCTTAGGTCATGGGCGTTTTGGCTCTTGGCTAGAGACTGAGTTTGAGTGGAGTCAAGATACAGCTAGTAACTTTATTAATGTCGCGAAGAAGTTCGGAAATTTGCCGAACCTTTCGGAATTTGACATGGCTGCTTCCGCTCTTTATCTGCTGGCTGCGCCTTCAACGCCAGACGCGGCAAGGGATGAAGCTCTTGCTCGTGCTAAAGCAGGGGAATCTATTACAAAGAAAACTGCTAAGAGCATAAAACAAAAATACACTCCTGCTGCTGCCAAGTTAGAATCTGCACTAAAACAGGAAATACAACCAGTCTCGCCATTGCCATCTCCAGAATCTTTTAACACGTTGCCGCGCATTAAGCAAGAAATTGTTGCTATTCGTAATATTACGCCCGTCGAACTGCCTTCTGTCCCCAGTCAAGGTGTGACTTCAGCAAAGGATCAGGTCTTGCTATTGCCACAAGACTTTACTTCAGCATCCGTAGATGACGAGCGTGGTGTTTGGTGGCAGCTAGGAGCAAAGCATTTGTTGTACTCTGGCGATCCTAACTCTCTTAAGTTTCTAGCGCGAGTTCCGGATCGTCTTAGTCTGTTATTTGCTTTTCCATCTACGCCTAACTGGCAGCCGCTTATAGAAGCTAAAACTCGCATTATTACTAATAACTATTTACCTCAAGGCAAAGATGTGAGACTATTTGAGGACATGGTAGAAACAAGCATTATATTGTACTCTGGTATTGGCGAAACAATAGTTAGTTGTTTCATGCCTTCGGTTGAAATTCTTTCAATTCTTAATCGCCAAGGTCGCCGCGCTTTAATAGCGGAACCCGACTCTAAACGAGTTAATGCTATTGTCTCTGATTGGAAACTAGCAGGACTAAAAGTAGAGCAAGTTAGCTAGAAAAAGATGAATCAAATCTGTACTTCCACTTTCTTAAAAATCAAGCTCTTGGTACTTGACGAATGAACAACTATCTGTACTTTTACAAATATATAAAATTCTTGTACTGGGTTCAGCTTTGGTTACTAAATCCCGTATAATATTCACAATTGAATAAGCTTCGTGGTAGGGAAAGTCTGACTAGTCCTCAGACTATATCTTCCGCCACCGAAGGCTCTAAACCCACAGACGTAAATTGGAGTTTAAGAAGCGATGCTATTAATAGTATTGTGCAGCTTTAGTGTGCCTTTTGGCAAGTTATTTCCCAAAATAATTTCAAATTGTTTTGGTTCAAAGACATTAGATAATGGCAGTATAGGAATTACAGCCCCTACGGTTACTCTCGAAGAAAAGGAGGTAGCCCTATGAATGCTGCCGTTAAGGAAAAAAGTGAGTTTAGTCTGTTTGCCAAGCATAAAATAGACGACTGCGGGCAAGAAGCTTATGAATTTCGGCTCTACGCCCGGATAACCCACCGCTCTAGTAGTGGTGAAGTATGGGAGAGCCTTACTAATATGGCTAGTGCTTGCCGCATGGCTTTGAGCCGAGCGCGAAAAACTTTGCAAGTATTGAATAAAGCTGAAATTACCCAATAAAAAAGCCGAGACAACCTCCACTAGAAATAAACCTAGAATAGACTGCCACGACCTCTTTCGCTCAACCGTGAGTCTAACAAAATCTAGCTAAAAGTGCAATTTATTTCTGGAGTTTGTCTTGGTTGAACCACAAAAGTAAAAACCATGACCTACCAATTTCCTCAAACAGACCGCGAATTAGCCCAAAAGCAATTAACCTACCTTGGTTACACTCCTAGCCAAGTATTTTTACGCTTTTTCTACCACTCAGATAATCCTAAAAAAGGCGATGACAAGGGACGAAAACTAAATAATCTCGACTGGAGAGCGATCGCATCTTACCAACAAGACGAGCGCGGCACGTATGTAGTAGTTAACGGCGCTGGCGGCGGACACGAAGATAAAGACATCAAGCAGTGCGTCGCTATTTTTTGCGAGTGGGACGACAGACCTATTGAAGACCAATTATTACACTGGGAGACATTAGGCTTTTTTGAGCCAACTTTCACGGTATATAGCGGCGACAAGTCTGCTCAACCCTACTGGGTGTTTGACACGCCAATAAATATAGAACAGTGGCGGGAATTACAACACCTGTTGATTGAGGTTATGGGGGCAGATCCCAGTAACAAAAACCCCTCAAGAGTATTTAGACTTGCTGGCGGCTGGCACGTTAAACCCGGACGAGAACCGAGACGGACAGAAATAGTCCAGGAATCAGGGCAGAACTATTCTTACGAGCAATTAAGAGAACGCCTCCAAGCTTTAGTAAAACCCGCTCCCCTCAGCACAACACGCCTAGAACCTGCTGCCTTCAACCATCAGCGCTACGAAGATATTTCATTGCCCGTATCCCAAGCTGTACCAATTGAAGTTTGTCTAGCTAAAGAATCCCGTAACTTATTGGAATCGGGCTGCGCTCAAGGAGGGCGTAACTTTGGCGGCGCTAAACTAGCCCGTGACCTGATCGGCACAGCTTCTTACTTGCAAACCGTCGGACAAAGTTTTGAGGGCAATCCTCAATTACTGCTAGAAAATTACGGTACTCGTTGCTCCCCCCCCTTGCCTACAAAAGAAATTGAATCAATTTGGGCATCGGCGGCTAAAAGTAACCCTGCGCCTAGTTGCACTCCTGAAGGAATTGAAAATTGCCTCCGCGCCTGGTACTGGAAAAACTACGTCAAGAACAATGTGGCTGACAATAATAAGCCCTACAAAGGTTTTAGCCCTAGTAGCAACAATCAGCCAAGCACAAGAGAGGGGCTTTCCTTGTGCGATCGCATAAAGCACATTCTGACAAGCTACGAAACCGAATCCGTACAAACGGCGGCACTAATGGATTTAGCCGCCGACGCTAAAAGATCCTTTAATGAAATTAAAAACCTCGCTCGAATCATTCACAGTGAAGGAGAGCAAGCAACCGAAGTAGTTGCCGCGATTGAGTCTTTTACGCCGATCATCAAAAACTGCCGCAAGCGCTTAGATATCCGGCGATACCTCAATCCCATCCTTGCCGAACCATTGATAGCAAAAGCTTCAGCAATGCCTACAGCACCGGAGTACCTGTTTAATACTCTCTTGCCTGCTTGCGCCTCAAGAATTGGTACAAGCGCCAGGATAGTTATCGACCCCGTGTCCGGCTATACCCAAGACTGTATATTTTGGACAGCGAACGTCGCCCACTCTGGGCAAGCGAAAACGCCGCCGCAAAAAGAAGTAGTTTACCCCCTAGAGAAAATGGAGGGAGAAGCCAAAGAAATTTATGACACGAACCTCGCCGATTATGAGCAAGACAAGAAATCGGAGGAAAAACCGCCTGTAAGAATGCGGCGACTACTCTCCAATGTCACTACCTCAACAAAAATCCGCATTCACCAAGAAAATCCGCGCGGTTTGCTCGAATATATAGATGAGCTTGTCGCGGATTACCAACGCCTCAACCAATACAAAGGGGGTGGAAAAGGCGATGACTTGCAATTAGAGCTAAGTTTTTTCAATGGCGCTGCCTGCAACTACGACCGCCACGACGCAAGATTATTCCTTAGCCGCACTGCTTTTAGTAAAACGGGTACTTACCAATGGGATACGTTAGCGCGGTTAATGAGCGATGACGTGAATTTTATTTCTAGCGGTTACAGCGCTAGATTCTTGTATTGTTCAATTCTCGATGCTCCGCCCCGGTATCTGGATTTGCTTACGCCAAAAAATAATAGCAATTTTACTGAAACTCTAGAGTGGCTGTACGAGCAATTAGAGGGATTACCAGCGCAAGACTATTTGTTGACGCGGGAAGCTAAAGTGCTATTTCAAGCTTGGAACCATACTTTAGCCGACGACGAGAGAGAAGAAAACTACTTTGGTTTCTCGATTGTCTACGCAAAAATCGAAGCTTACGCGGCAAGAATTGCCCTATGGCTGCATATAGTTAACTCTATCTGTGCTGGCAAGTTACCCGAACCAACAATTTCCGGCGAGACAATGCGTTGGGCTATAGAAATTTCCTCTTTCTACCTGTGGCAACAAAAACTAATCCACGGCAACAACGCCCCTTCAAGGAAGCTGGAAGGCATATTTTTTAAAGTCCAAACCCAGGCAGAAAAATACTTCGCTAAATCTCAGCAGGGGCTAAATGCTTCGTTTCTCAAAACTCGGATAAACGCACTTAAAGGTTGGGCAACAGAGAAAATCCGCACGGTGGTATTTAAGGCATTAGCGGCGGCGGGGCATGGACGAATTGAGGGGGAGGGTAGTGAGATGAAATACATTCCCCTGACTCAACAATTGGTGGATGTTGGTGGAGGATTGGTGGAATCACCAATCGCTAAAACTATCTCCATAGAAGGAATACAGCCAGCAGTTGGTGAAGTTGGTGAAGTTGCAACCTCTGTTTGTTTTTCTCCAGTTGTAACTCAAGAATTCCATAGCCAAGAAGCTCCACCGTCACACCAACTTTTACCAGAGCTATCAATTCACCAATTCACCAACAATAACACTGAAACTATTTCTGTAACTGGTATAGAGGCGGTTGGTGATACCACCAATAGCCCACCAATAGCACCAACTCCTAATCTAGCTCTACTACTGTTGCAGTCGGCTACCTGGATGGAAATAGCTAACTCATTACAAAAAGACAGCCAAAAATTAATTGACGTAATGAATTCTTTTGATAAAGGACAAAGAAAAAGAATTGCTTCGTTACTGATTGATTTCTTATGCTCGGAGCCAACGAATTTGAAAGAGTTAAGCTGGTTGCCAGTCAAAATGCTTAATTGGCTCTTCGAGCGCTTAAACTTTACCATTTCTAAAGTTAGCGGTGAGGGCGCGTCTATTAACCAGGCGGGGATGGAAGAAGTCAAGAACTTATCATTTGTCTCAGTTGAAGGCTTGGGAAGTAGAAGAGAGCTTTGGGTATTCTGCGAGCCAACAAGCGGTAAAAATATTCCTGTATTTAGTAGTGAAGCTATTTGTGGAATTGCTCTAAAAAACTAAAGCGCAGATTTTGAACGCGAGGAGTGGCAGAAAGTAAAAAACTCAATTGGAGCGAAGGAGATGAGGATTCAACACACAGCAACATCTTTAACCAGGAAATTCTAATGGGTAGTCCGCCAACAGAAGAACTAGAAGAAGGAACGCCAGAAACCACACTCACGATTACTGCAATTGTCCAGCTTGAGGAATTGACCGAGGACGAGGAGAAAGAGCGGCATCGGTTAGAGCTAAAGGTAGAACGAGCATTTGTTGAAGCAGGAACAGCATTACGCCAATTAAGAGACGGACGGCTTTACAGGTCAACGCATAAAACTTTTGAGGAATACTGCCGCGCTCGATTTGGATTTCAGCGTCGTCATTGCTATCAGCTTATTGAAGCGGCAGGTGTAATGGAAAATTTGTGCGCTATTAGCGCACAAAGAGATTTGGGAACTAATAGCACAAAAATTCTACCAACCACTGAATATCAAATCAGACCTTTAACCCAACTAGAAGCTGACCAGCAAGTAATTATTTGGCGACAAGCTGTAGATGAAGCTGGCGGCAAAGTTCCTAGTGGTCGCATCGTTAAAAGTATTGTCGAACGCCTTAAAGAAAAGCCTCTAGTGAAAGCTAGTGATTTTTGTCAAATCGGTGATGCCTTTATTTTGACTAGATTAGAAGGGGCAGAACGGAAATATAATGGCTGCTGGGCGATCGCACAAGAGCTAAGGGACTTTACAATAGCCGTTGACGTTCACAACAAGACCTTGACTGTGAAACCAGAAAACCTCGATCCCATTGACTTACCGGATACGCGTCGCCAATTACCAGAAACGCTCAAACGGATTAGGCGGTTGCGAGACTGCGGGTTGCTAGATCGTTGTGTATATACAGTCTTGGAATCTTTTGGTAGGCAAACCTATCTAACGGATTTTGAAGCCGAATTGCTAACTTTTATGGAGCAACGTTATGGAATTGAAAATTGAGACAAACCAAACTCAGCTTAGAAACAAAGAAATTACTTATCAGGCGATCGGCTGGGTTATTGGCAATTATCAGCCAAGTGCGGACAATCCAGATTGTGGAGTGCTGGTGACTCCTGACGGTATTGCTGTCCCTGCACAACTAAAGGGGCGCTTGCATCATCAACTGAACAAGAAGTTTCCCAACTACAGCACAAAGCTAGATTTGCTCCCAGAGGATGCTTTATGGACAGTTTACCCAAGCACAAAGCCACTAAGTTTTTTGCTAGTGAATATTAACACTCTAGAATCAATTGGCTCGTCTTCTCCTAAGCTAAAGAAAGACAATCAAAGAAAGGTAAATGGGTTTAGGCTAGTAGGGCAAATCGAGTCGGTGGCAGATAGAAGGATTACTATCGTTATTCGGCGGAACGACCAGCGACGTAAAAGAAAAAAGCATGGTTTGAAATATCAACCCTTTGTCCTACAAATTGTAGGGAGTTTGCCCGGCGAAGCTGTAGGGCAAATTTGGGAACTAGAAGTAAAACTGCAAAAAGCAAAATTGGTTTTGGCGAAGGGATGTTGTGTGCGTGATTCCCTAGGAAAGCCGAAGCTAGTAGAGCGAAAGCAAGAGAAAGTTTGCACAAGTACAAAGGCTGCAACCGATACTTTGTCACTGGAAAGCAAGCCAGCTATTGAACAATCATTAGTGCAGGCTGTAGTGGAGGAGAAAGGACGAACTAATGGGCAAGCAGGAGACTGTGGAGCAAAGAGCGAACTACAACAAACGGATGCGACCAAACCAATGGCAGCATTGGCTAATGCTGCCAGTAACAAAACTGTGGGAAAGATTACGGTTTTTGAGCGCAAAGCTAGGGATAGCTTTCAAAACGCAGGAGAAGGTGAGAAATACAAAGGAGAGCCATTGCCACCTGCTTGTTCCCAATCGTCCTCAACAATACTAGCGGTGGTAAAGCCGCAACAAATAAAGCCGCAGACAGCATTTTCTACCCAAACATCGTCAAATGCTAATCACTCACAGTTGGGGAAAACGCAGCTTCCATTAACGGCTCAAACAGCCCAAGCCCTCAAACAACCGATTTTCAATGTCAAACTTAATGAACGAGTGTTTGTTGGCAGCGACAGCGTTACTCTCAATAAAAGGGTGCTGTGTGTTGATGGGAAACCTGTGGCTCAAGGAAAATTGGCTGTGGTCGTAGGAAAGCCTTGTACGATGAGTGCGGATGGAGCGGTAACGCACGGAAAGAACCAAACAGTTCTCATGAGCAAATAATACATCGGAGAAAAAGTCATGCCTACACAAGGATTGCTAGAATTAATGCTCAAGTGTTTAGAAAGCTTTAACAAGCCCAGGAGAACTATCTGAGGTGGATAGCCGCTTGTTAGTGCGGTTAGTTGAGCTAGAAACCTTAGCAGTTTATTCAAATAAGCACAGTTGAATTGATTTCGGTTCAGTGGCTCCGTCAAGATTTGATAGGGAAATACCTAATAATCGAACGCTGCGCCCCTCCAGAGAAACAGATGCTAATAGTTCCTTAGCTACTTGGCTAATTGCCTCTGCCTTACCAACAGCAGTAGTTACAGTTTTACTGCGCGTGATTTGCTGATAGTCAGCAAATTTGACTTTCAAAGTGATTGTGCGTCCCAGAGTTTGGTAGCGTTGTAAGCGATGCTCGATAGTTTGAGCGATAGTCTCCAATTCAAGCAGTATTAGTTGTGGCTCGTCTAAGTCTTTAGTAAACGAAGTTTCAGCACCAATTGATTTGCGGAGGCGGTTAGGCTCGACTATCCGGTTATCTTCTGCCCTAGCGATCAGGTAATAGAAATGTCCCACCTTGCCAAAGTGACGTACCAAATCGGCTTGGCTGTATTGCTTGAGGTCTGCTCCAGTGTGGATGCCCAAATTGTGCATTTTGGTAGCGGTGACTTTCCCAATGCCATGAAATTTCTCAATGGGTAGGGCGGCGACAAAATCTGTAGCGTGTTCGGGTAGAATCACCGTTAGTCCGTTGGGCTTGTTCATGCCCGATGCTATTTTTGCGAGGAACTTATTTATCGAAACTCCGGCACTTGCCGTTAGGTTAGTCTCTGAGAGGATAGCTGCTTTGATTTGCTTGGCAATGGTCGTAGCATAAGGCAGTCCTAGCTTGTTTTGGCTGACATCAAGATAAGCCTCATCTAAGGCTACGGGTTCTACTAGCTCTGTGTAGCGCTTGAAAATAGAGTGAATCTGGGTACTAATGCTGCGATAAACCTCGAAGCGAGGTGGAGCAAAGACCAGAACGGAACATTTTTGCAGGGCGAGGTAGGAGGGCATGGCAGAATGAATACCAAACTTCCTAGCCTCGTAGCTGGCAGCAACTACTACACCGCGCTCTTGGGGCAATCCGCCGACTACAAGGGGTTTGCCTTGATAGCGAGGGTTGTCTCGTTGTTCTACCGAGGCGTAGAATGCGTCGAGATCGACGTGCAGGATCTTTCTAGCTCCATTCATGCTCATCCCTAAAACTAATGTTTACTTACCTGGAGCAACCTTGTCCTTAAACGACTTACCCACAGAAAAAGCAGGGACGCGAGTAGCTGGGATAGCAATTGATTTACCTGTGCTGGGGTTACGTCCTTCACGAGCTTGACGTTCGCGCGGCTCAAAGGAGCCAAAGCCGACCAACGTTACCTTGTTGCCACTTACAACTGCTGCCATAATTTCCTCTAATATGGCAGTCAAGATGGTATCAGTTTCTCTCTTGCTAGCATCAATTTTCTCTGAGATTGCATCAACTAATTCCGCTTTATTCATGACATTTGTCGCTCTCAATACCGTTGCTATTCTATTGCTAGGGGATAAAGAGTGCAACTGTACTACTAGGTTTTAACGTTCGTTGGGTGCTGCTCATTTTCGTTCGCAGTTAGACAAGAAAACGAAGCCCATTGAACTTTTTAGCTTAATGTGTTGCTTTGTTCTAGGAGATTCAAAGCAACCCTGCTATAAAACAGATTGAGAAGAAAATTAGTATTCTGGAGCAGCATGATGGCATCCACCAATAACAAACTAAAGACTTTGCCACCTGTATCGCGTTGGGAATTAATCGACGCAATTTCTAAGTTGCACGTCATCAACGACTGCCCTAGCCAATTAGGAATAGCTGTCAATAATTTAGAAAATCGTTGTTGCAACCAATTGACAAAAGGCGGTCAAAAGGGTTGCCAGTGCAGCGTTCGCGACTCTTGGTGCGACTTGACGAAATACACAAAACGTCAAGTCATAGATCATAATAATGAGTAGGCAACAAATATGAATAACTATGAAAATTGGGGGCAACGGACGTGCTAAAATTCTTACTTCTGCCGAACTCAACCGTTTGTTTGAGCGCGGACTACTTACCCCTAGAGACAAACTTCTGTTTGCGATCGCCTACTACTGTGCCTGTCGCATTAGTGAAGCCTTAGCGCTGACCACGCACGACTTAACAGGAGGTACGGTAACGCTACGCAAGTCAACGACAAAAGGTAAAGTCGCTACTCGTACCTTGCCTATGCACCCGAAGCTAAACAGGTATTTGGAAGCCTACAACCCGCCACCTGGTCTATTATTTCCAGGACGTAATGGGAATAAGCAATTGACAAGGGCAAGTGCAGATTTGATTTTGAAAACTGCCTGTAAGCGAGTAAGGATCAGGGGGGCTTCGACCCATTCCTTTCGCCGTACAGCGTTAACGAATATGAGTAATACCAACGTACCAATTCATGTAATTCAGCAAATATCAGGACATAAATCGCTGACTGCTCTGCAACGCTACCTTGACGTTAATCCAGAGCAGATAGCAAGCGCGATCGCACTGCTAACGTAGGAGCGTAAAAATAGCTAGATGTTTTCGGCAAAGTTTTCAAATGCAAGTCGGTAGGGGCAATCCAGTAGTTATTTGGGAGTGTTTGCAGGCGGGAAACAAAAAGTACGCGCCCAACAGATAATTGATTGCGTTTTCATCAGCGCTGATACCAGCAAAAGCTTTGACCTGCTCGAAAGCCAGCAAAAAGGCTTCTTCGCACGTGCGTTCAATCACCTGATGCTCAAGTCGGGCAGAATTGAACACAATTGAGCAGGATTATCGCAAATTCTATTTGTTTTAGTTAAAAATTAACAAATTTCCTAGCTATGTACTTACAATATGTAATAACATTAGTGTAATGAAAGTTGTAACTACTATGTCAACTAAACGCTACAACGTCTCTTGGTCAAAAATCGGCAATAGTGCAGGCTTTCGATTAGAAAATGAATTTTTTAAGGACAACCCTCAATTCGCTAAAGTGAATGGGGAAGTTCAAGTGATTAATGCAGACACTTTGCTAGTTCGCCTGAACCCGGCACAGCTTGAACAAGAACAAGATGAACTAATGCGATCGCTGTTTCTAGATTTTGTGATGGCAGAGGCTTTACACAATCCTAATGAATTGGAACGTTACACCCAGGAGATGGCATCGCTCGATGATGAATTGATAGCAGGAGTAGTACTTGATTCGTAATGGATGGCAGATTTACTTCATCAAACGGCTATTTGGCAAGCAACGCCGTGACCTGCAAGCAGAAGTTCACCGCCTAAAAAAAACTTTGCCTTCTGAAGACTACTTTACTCACGCAAAGGTAAAGCTCTATACAGCGATTATGGTTGCTATCAAAGAGAGAATTCCTGAAGACCCTTTCGCTGAACACTTTGCTCTGTCTGGTTCACTCAAGAAGTACGGACGGGTCAAAAAAATGGGATTGCCTAACCGTTACCGACTCTTCTTTCGTACTTTACAAACTCCAGAGCATAAAGCGATTTTCATTCTTTGGCTAGGTTATCCGCGCAAAGCTGGAGATAAAAACGATTGTTATAAGACCTTTGCCAAAATGGTTGAGCGAGGCGACTATCCAGAATCACTCGACGAGTTGCTATTGAAAAGCGAGGAAGACTAACTGAGCTTCACTGGCTGGCTCTAACTGTCTTTCTATCAATTACTAATCCAAATATCTCGCGCCTCCCTGTAAAACTCCTCCTGCTTCTTCCACTGATAAAGCGTAGGGGAATGCAGCAGCCAAGTGCCAAACTTCTACTAATGGCATACCTAGCGCCTGCTGTAGTTGGCATAGAGAAACTTTATGCCCCTAGTGCTGTTGCATCCAATGGGCGATCGCTTTCTGCGATAGGTCTGTATTTTCTGACTCTGCCAATTCTAGTAAGTCTTTTTTTGCTAACTTCCTAGGTTGACGTGCAATCGCTTTAGCCACCTTCTTATCAATTGGCATTACCATCGAGCCAACATTAGCATTAACCTGGCAATCTTCTGCTGGAAATAAGTCTTCCATCATGTCTGACAAGTCAAGCGACATCGATTGCCGCATCAGACCAGATGAAAAATCGTCGCCTAAGACGGGTCCATTACTGCTGTCAGTAGTCTTCAACGAGTCTAAAATGTCGTTAGCTCGTGACACATGGACTTCGACAATTTGCGAAATCGCCTTTGCTGCCACCTGTAACTGCTGGTTTTTCTCCAGGGGACGTAAAATTTCTGTTAGTAAGGCTGTCCTAAATGTCTAAAAAGAGAATACTGTTCGCAGAGTACCAGTAACAGTCGTACCGTTGCTGTCTTGATTACCGGGATTGAGAATTACTTGTATTAGGGGCGTAATACGGATATTGCCGTTCAGTGGAAGGTTGTAAAACGCTTCAATGTTAGTCTGAGTAGCACTACCCACCGCACTCTCAATCAACGGTTGACCCGCAGCAATTCCAGCTAAAGTTCCAGTTACAAACAGATCCCGAAACGAGATGCCAGCCATCCAATATTGCGGACGAAGATCGCCTACAGAGGAGTCGTCATAAATCCCGTAGCCATAGCGTCCAAAGACAGCTACCTGTTGTGAAAGTGGTAGCTCCAGGTTGGTTCCGAACACACTGAAGTGACTACCAAATACAGCACCGTAACTATACTGTAGCCGAAGGGCAAAAACGTTATCGAGGGAATACTCTGCTTCTACCAGACCTTGATAAGGAGAGCCAAATAACCCACCTTGATCTTCATTAGTGGGAAATATCAGTTGAGGAGCCAATGGTCCACCGATAAAATCCGGACTTCCAGCGTTGTTTCCACCCGTAGCATTTTTTGCATTCCCAGCAACATAAACAGTTCGCAGTGTAAATGAACCCTCTCCTGGATTCCACTCGATTACCGCACCTGCCCCAGCAGGGGTAGGCAGGAGAACAAAATTGTTAATTAACGCCTGAGTTGAAAAGTCTTGAGCGCTATTGTTGGCATAACTGTTCAGGTCTACATAATCTGTGGCGAGAATAGCCGAACCCAAGGTGAGCGTGAAGTCTTTAGCCGGGGTGAAGGTGTAGAACAACCGTCCAATGCCGAATTGGTCATTCCGTCCCGGAACAGAAAAGTCGAGAACACTACCAAAGTTAGGTTCTAGAAGTCCGGCAACATTATCATCAGAACCATCGCTGCCCGTCGTTAGTCGAATTTGCAGTAGGTCTGTACCCCGAAAGCTAGTATTGAAATTGAGACTAGCCCGATAGATTAGGGTGGAATTGGGGTCTTCATTAGCAATCTCTACACCCGTAGGGGCAATAATGCGATCGCCACTGAAGCTACCCCCAGTTAGTGCAAAGATTACCTGACCTGTAAGTTTGGTGGTGGTCGAAAATTGTTGAGCTTCTAGGGTTGTCGCTCGAGCCTCAAGCGTTTCTACTCGCCCTCGCAACGTTGCTAGTTCGGCGGCAAATTCTTCTTGAAGTCGTTGTAGAGCTTGCAAATCTTCTCTTTGAACCAAGTTCGCGGTGGCACTGGTTAATAGCTGGTTGATGCGCTCGAGGCAGGCATTCAACCCAGCCGCAAACTCGTAGCGACCCAGCGATCGATGCCCTCGAAACGTTTGGTCAGGGTAGCCAGCCATGCAGCTATAGCGTTCCACCAGTGATTGTAATGCCCCAAATGCCCAATCAGTCGGTTGCACATCTGTAAGCTGACTCACAGATGTCACCTGACCACTCATTGTTTCCTGAGCAACCGCCTCAAGCAGAGTGAATGGGAGGAAAAACAGACTATTGATTAAAGAAGACAAAATAAACCAAGAGAAACCTTTCATTTGAAGCAATCACTCATCAGAAAAACAGAACTGTCAGAAACTACCCAATGGCAACAGTTTGATAGATTGCGGTTTTCGCTACCGTTAAGGACTGCTGACGGGCATCGTCACCACCCATCAAATTGTCGGCATGAATCACCTCTACATCGGTGATACCCATAAAGCCGAAAATCAGGCGGAGGTAGGGTTCCTGCATATCGTAGGCAAAGTAAGGTGTGTCTTTAGGGTAGGAACCGCCCCGTGCGGTGATGATTAATAGCTTTTTGCCCTGCACCAAACCCTTGTAACTGCCATCGGCTTCGACACTAAAGGTACGACCCACGCGCACAATTTGATCCAAGTAGGCTTTGAAGTTGGCAGGAATGCTGAAGTTGTACATCGGCACACTGAAGACATAACGATCGGCTGCCAAAAACTCATCTACCAGTTCATCCGAAATTCGCATCGCTTCAACACTCTGCGGCGAGTGCTGCTCTGGCGGCGTATAAGCTCCAGCAATCCAGGCTTCCGTAACAAACGGAACCGGGTAATGTCCGATATCTCGATAAGTGACACTATCACTCGGATGAGCGGCTTGCCAATCTGAGATGAACTGGTTAGCAAGGGTGCGAGAGATCGAACGCTCTCCCCGTGGACTGGCATCAATATGAAGAACGTGAGTCATGGATAGAATTGGTTGTAGTAAAGATCAATTACAGTTTATTATTCATGCGGTTTGAGTCCCTGAGAACAGGGCAATCAATTCTGGAGACGGTGACTGATTGCCTCGTGCCATCAAGTTTTTGCCTTGTAGCGCCACTGCCACCCGCGCCACATTTGCTCCATGATGATAGGCACACTGGAGCATCTCATCGGTAATGCCAACTGGCTCCATATTGAAACCGCCGCTTCTGCCATGAGCGCCCCAGTGACTGCCAGCCACGCCTGCTCCAGGAGTGGTTTTGGGCAAAGGCACTAGAATCATGCCTGCGGCTGCCATCGCTGCCAGCATTCCCAGTTGAGCGATTTCCACCCCGGCTCCAGCATTACCATAGCCGCCGCCAACAGAAAAGACACCACCAACCTTGCCAACCATCTCATCTCTCAGCCATAAAACTTCAATGGTGTCCTCGATAAACTTTTTTACCCGCGCATCGGCGGAACGATGGCGCATCGGTGTCCCTAAAAGTAGTGCGTCACAGTCTTGCACTTCACCTTTGGTTGCCTCCGTCGATTCGCGCAGCAAGACTTCTGCTCCTTCGACAGAACGAGCGCCATCGGCAACGGCTTCAGCCATTTTGCGCGTGTTGCCCATCGTGGAGGTGTAGACCACCAAGACCTTAGTCATACCGTATTTTCCTCGATTGTGTAGGAGTGCGATGTTGCATTTGAAGAAGTCTGGAAAATCTGCTAGTTTTCTATCAGTTTGGCGAGAATTTCCTCATACATAATGGTTTGAATTATTTGTCCGAAGTCCTGCGACCAGGAGACAGCCAGTTCCGCCATAACTTGATTAGTTGAGGTCAAAGTGACACCATGTCTTTCCATGCGGCGCGTGGCAGTTTCATCGGCAAGCATAGTTGGCGAACCGCCCGCATCTACCACGACTTGAACTTCAAAGCCGTCTTCTACAGCACTGATGGCTGGAAAGACAATGCAGACATCGTTGGTTAGCCCAGCCATAATTAGCTTTTTCTTACCTGTAGCTTCGACGGCGCTTCTAAATTCCTCATACTCCCAGCAATCCACGATGCCAGGGCGCTTGACTCTTTTTTCGTAAGCTGACGGCGCAATGGTCTGCAAATCGTCTAGCAGCAAACCTTGAAAATTGGCTTCCATACTGCTGGTTAAGAGTAGAGGCATTTCAGTTTCAACTGCCGTGCGAGCTAAAGCACGAGTATTTTGGATAATTTCTGCGCGCGGTAGGTTGCGGGCGAGTTTAATTGTGCCTTGTTGATGATCAATCAATAGGATTGCTGAATTTTCTACAGTGAATTTATTTTTCATTTCATGCTCCTGAGAACTTATTTTGTTCTTGAATTTTTACAAGCGTCATGGCATCGAATTAGCCTAAGCTAAGATAAGTTCTCATGATTAGATGTGAGCTAATCATAAAAATAACTACTATTAAATCGATTTTTGTTTATTTATCGTCAGTTTTCAGCAACATTCTTAAGCTTACAGAATAAACTTATTGCTGTCCAATACTATTATTGAGCTATATTAATACCTTAAAAGTATTAATCAAATAATGGAACTTCGGCAATTACAATACTTTCTGGCTGTGGCAGAAGAGATGAATTTTAGCCGGGCAGCCGTGCGGCTCCAGATATCCCAACCACCACTTAGCCGACAAATCCTTCAGCTTGAGCAAGAAATAGGTGTGGAACTTTTCCGTCGAACTAAGCGCCGAGTTGAGTTGACTGAGGCAGGAAGGGTATTTTTAGCAGAGACCCGCGAAATACTTGCACAGGTCGAACAGGGTGTGCGATTAGCGCAACGTGCTAGTCGTGGCGAAATCGGTCGGCTGGTAGTGGGCTTTGAGGGTTCCTCTACCTATGATGTAATTCCTATATCACTGAAGGTTTACCGAGAGCGCTTTCCAGAAGTAGATCTGGTCGTGTACGCGATGACTACCGAAGAACAAATACAGGCTTTACTAAAAAACCGCATTGGCATCGGATTTGTTGTATCGCCTCTTAATGATAAAAGATTAGCTATCGAAATTATCTTACGTGAAGCCTTGATTTTAGCAATGCCTGAAAGTCATCCTTTAGTGGCGCGAAACGAAGTAAGTGTAAGAGAATTAGCAGGTGAACCTTTTATTATGTTTCAACGCAATCGTGGATGTGGACTCTATGACCAAGTAATTGCAGTTTGTCAGCGTGCTGGCTTCAGCCCAAGAGTGATTCAAGAGGCAGATGAGATGCAGGTAATCCTAGGGTTTGTTGCAGCAGGGCTTGGGATTACGTTGTTGTCTGCCTCTGTCCAGCAATTCCAGAGGCCAGGAGTGATTTATCGAACATTACAGCCGTCCACTCCAAAAGTTACTTTAGCTTTAGCTTGGCGACGTGACGATCCATCAGCCGTATTACAAGCTTTTATTGAAGTAGTTAGGGAGTTTACACAAATTTAAAGGGTGATGAGTAGCAAAACTAAGTTATCAAATAATAAAGTGTTGCTTATGTACGATTACTTCAGCAAAACAAATTAAAGGTTAGAAAGTTAATTTCTTGTTATGACATCGGGTACAGCCACTTATAAAGCAGACGAGTGATGTGAGGCATCAAAAAGTATGTCAGTAGCCATACTACGATTCCAATTGTAATGAACTGTGCCAGCAAGTCAGGTAAAGGCACAAGTACAGAATTGAGGATTCGCCCGACAATCGTTAAGGTCAAAAACACCGTCAGCCAAGTAAGTAACGCCATCTTGTAGCGCTTAGGCGGAGCTTTCTGGGGGCGTTTCGGCAACTCAAACCAAGTTTCTAAGCCTGTAAGTACCTGTACAGCTTCTGGTTCTTGAATTAGCGGTTTAGCTCGTTTGATCAATTCTCGTCGCACCTCTGACTCCAGCCAAGTTTGCAAATTCTTGTGATGGTTAAAATGCAGGACAATAATATATTCTAAATTCCCTCCTGGATGCGGTCGCAAAATATTAATTCCCAAGTGTCCTGCAAATGTTTTGGCAACAGGAATAATGCTTCGCATCCATTCTTCGTATCCCGCTTCCCGACCCGGTTTAATCAGATGACTAATTACTGCCGTAACATGATGTTCAGCACCAGATTGAGGTGGATTTATTTTGACCACTAATACCTCACTGATTTAAAAATTGTAGCTTCGTACTGCTGCTCAATGGCTTGAGCAATGGACGTAAACCTGAGCTAACCGAGAATAATATTCAATAGCGCACTCTCGGCATTATTCTTAATCGCCAAGCCTAACACGATTTTAATAAAACTCCAAGCATTATTGATGCAAGCATACTCCCCCATTTTGCCAGTTCAGAAAACCCCCATAATATCCAGCAACGGCTAGTTAGATGTCTTCGATAAAACTTTCAGGCAATGGGTTTTAACCTTACTACCACATCTTGCACTTAAATTGCTTCTTAAAAGTGGGGTAGAATGCGTCATTAGTTATCTAACATTACCAAAATTCCAAAATTATTTAGTGTATTTTTATGTTTATTAATAAAGATGATAAACTACCTTTGTTAGAAGAAACACTAGCCGAATACGTGTGACGTATGAGGATGGGATTCGGCATAACCCTCATTTGTCACTTTCGGAACATTAAAATCTGGAACCTTTTGTGAATAGGGATTTGGCAAAGTTGACATAAGTGAGTTCATTTGTTGTGAAATTCAGCTTGAAAGCCTTACATTACAAGCTTGTTCAAGTCTTGGTTTATTTTGTGCTTACCCAGAGTGACAAATGAGGGATAAGCCAATCTGAATTAGCACAAAAAGTAGGGATGCAATTGCAAAGTATAAGCGCTCATTGAGTTGGGTAAAACAACGCCAGCTTAACTCTAAATCTTTAACAGGATTATCAAACTCATTGCAGGTTTTAGCAGAATACTTGGAAGGTGTCTGTAAAGGTGTTCTGGTAGTCGTAGTGTAACAGTCAAAGATTTGCTCTAACTGCTGGATACCAGGCAATCAAGCGGAACTAATGTGCTTGAACCCCTTCTCAAAGTATTGTTTTGGCGGTGGTACGCAATTGCGCGGTCACCCTCAGCTACTGTAATAACCCAATTACATCTATCAAATTTCGCTTTTGCCCTTTTTGTAGAAATTCCTATAAATCTTGTCAGCCAAACAAATAGTACCGACTTGCACCCTATATCAGCTTTTCTTTAACTGCTGAAAACCTCGCTATTAAGTTCAAGGTGTAGAAGTAACTGTATCTATAATCGCGCATGGTTCTGGATCTGGGTCCAAATCGATATAATCATTGCAACTGGATACTAAATAAGGCATTATGTGAATTTATAAAATTAAACTGATTTTGAGAGTGAGCTTGAAGCTGTTGCTATGCAAAGGTTTTAATTTTACTGAATCGCGCATGGTTTCGGATCTCGATTCATTTCAATTTCTACATCGAGTCGAATTGTTGCTAAAATCTTAGTCATGTTTACCGGAAATACCTAACAAACGAAACCACTATGTGTTGTCGTCGGCTTTGGGGCTGGTTTCGGTTTGGGGGTCTTACACACCTTTGGTAAAGCAGGTTTTCAACTGCTCCCCTAAGCTCAAAATCGGGATATTAACTGGAGATAAAATTTCAAAATTTATTTAAGTTAGTGTTCGCGAAATGCTCTAGGAGTCATACCAACAAACTTCCGAAAATGCTTGGTTAAGTGGCTCTGATCGGCAAATCCACAGGCTAGGGCAATATCAATAATTGCCGCATCCTTTTGCCTAAGTTGCCGCTTGACTCGATCGATCCGCCGATCAATCACATAACGGTAGGGCGAAATACCCATCGATTGTTTGAACATAGTGGAAAAGTGATATTGTCCCAGCCCTGCTACTGTCGCCATGTCTTGCAAACCGATGTTTTCGGCTAAATGGGCATCGATATAAGCAAGCACCAGCTTGAGTCGTTTTTCACCCAGCCCGCCGTTTACCTGCTGTGGTTGGGGTCGATTGTGGCAATAGGTTCTGAGCAGATCGAGCATGAACAGGTTACCCAGGGATTCGCTATAGAGCTTGCCGCCTAAGCCTTGCTGCTGCATTTCAGCGTGATAATTTCTGGCGATCGACTCAAACTGAGGATTGCGATCGAACACCACAGGCTTGAGTTCTAACCGTTCTGAGTTAGCACAAGCATTTTCAACGGCGATTTCTTGAAAGTAAAGCGGATCGATCTGAAACAGAATTGTTTCATCGATTGTTTCCCACGCCCATTCACAAGATGTATTGTCTGCTGTTGCCAACCATAACGAGCCTATTGGAAATGTTCCATTATATTCCTGTCTACTGAGGCGAGTCATCTGTTGAGTACCCTGCTGTCCGATATTGACTGCAAGTAGATGATGCGTCAGTGCAGGTGCAGCAAGTTCGCTGGGTTCCTCAAGCTGATGCCGAACAACTAAGCCACCAGTTCCGATCGTCATTGTTTGCATCACCCAACTTTCAGGGATGAGATCGGACGGATGGACAGGTTGTGAGCCGTTGGTCATGAGAATGTGACTGTTGCGATTAGTCTTGCTAGTAAGTAATCATAGCCCGATCAAGGATTAAAATTTATTGGACAAATTTCAATCGATCGCAAGATCGGACTAATTACCCCAAGAATGTGCAAGAACTAAATGCCTGAAATCCTCTATCGTAAGCAGAATTCAAAGTTCCTAACAAACTAGATTGAAAACCATGACAACAAATCTTGCTGAACTCAATGATCGCTATGAAGTAATTGATGCCTTACATCGATTTGCTATTGGCATTGATACAAAAGATTTAACATTGTTAGCATCTGCCTTCACTGCCGATGTGATCGCTGACTTTACCCCCGCTGCTGCAAAAGTTGGGATGGAATTTCCAGTATTGACAGGGCGTGATGTGATCGTTTCAGCGTTATCTCAGTTCCTTGCTAACTACACAACATCCCATACAGTTGGGAATGCTCGCGCTCAGGTTAAAGGGGATACTGCTAGTTTTTATGCTTTGGTTGAAGCGCAACACGTTCCCTTATTAGATCGATCGAGACATTTTCTGTTCAAAAATCAGTACACCACCGATTTAGTGCGGGAGGGCGATCTTTGGCTCATCAAACATTTACACATCGAAAATCTTTGGACGAATGGCGATTTTAACCCTCATTTGTCACTTTCGGAAGATTAAAATCTGGAACCTTTTGTGAATAAGGATTTGGCAAAGTTGACATAAGTGAGTTCATTTGTTGTGAAATTCAGCTTGAAAGCCTTACATTCCAAGCTTGTTCAAGTCTTGGTTTATTTTGTGCTTACCCAGAGTGACAAATGAGGGTTAAAGTAATTACTGGCTAATATCTAGGTTCTCAAATTCTATCGAACAGGAGAATCTTAAATAAAAATTGACATGATTGATAACTAAATGTCTAAACCTCTATTTTGCAATTATATTTTGTTATTTTTCGCTTTTGTTATCTTGGGTTTTGCAGTGAACGTAGTGAACCTCATGACAGTTGCCATGACCGATCCCAATCCATTAGAAACAATTCGTCCCCATGCTATAACAATGTCCGTTCCCAATCTCGATCGAGCAGTACGTTGGTATTCAGAAAAGCTTGGATTTCGAGAAGTGCAGCGAAAGAGCTATCCAGAATTCAAAACTTCGTTGGCATTTTTGGAGCTGAACGGATATCGAGTCGAGCTGATTGAAGATGGTAATTCAAAGCCCAGCACCAAACGTGCCGATCCACCCGTGCATACTGCCCTTCAAGGCATTTCCCAGTTTTCGTTTTTGACAACCGATCTGGGCGGAGTTAGAAATGAGTTGGTTCGTCGAGGTGTTTCTATTGCTTGGGAATTTGAGAATGTGGAGTTAGGTTTGAAATTTATGTTTATTTGCGATCTCAATGGCAATTTAATCCAGTTCGTCCAAAGGCTAAACTTATGAGTTTGAATGGATTAACTATGGACAACTAAATAACCTGTCGAATCGGAGAATCTTAAATGAAAATTGGAATCATAGGTAGTGGAAATATGGGACGTTCTTTAGGTCTGTTGTGGGCAGAACAAGGACATGAAGTTTTCTTTGGTGGCCGCACAGCAGAGAAAGGGCAGTCTGTAGCAGCACTAGCTCAACAGGGAACACAAGGCGGTACAAATGACGAAGCCGCCGCTTTTGGCGATGTGTTGTTGTATTCAGCGCGGGGAGTCGATCCGGCGGAGGTGCTGAAATCGATCGCAGTTCTCAAAGGCAAGATTTTAATCGATCCGAATAATTGGGCGATTCCTGAAGGATTTGCCTATGAACCGATCGCCATATCCCTCGCCGAAACATTGGCTAAACAGGTGCCGGAGGTAATCGTGGTCAAAGCATTCAACACTATGGCACAGGAAGTCTTTGAAATCCCCAAAGCAGAATTACAAAAACAACAGGTTTCGGTGTTTGTTGCTAGTGATCATGCGACAGCAAGACAAACAGTAATGCAATTAGCCGCAGAGATTGGGTTTAATCCGATCGATAGTGGTGTCCTTCGCAATGCCCGAATGCTGGAAGGCTTAGGTGATTTCATTCGGTTTATTATCATCGGTCAGCAACAGGGTGGCTATGCAACAATTTCGGTAAATGTGCTGCCAGAAGCTCAGTCCAGCCGACTTGGTGGGCGACAAGCATCAAATTTGTTGTAGGGAGGATCGCAGTCGAGGGTCGCTTTGTGGGCGGACGGGGCAAGTATCAGGGTCCAACAGGTTCGCTTAAAGTCGTTTCGGTAAATGGCTTTATCGAAAATGGCATTACAGAAGTCAGGCTTCCGTGATAGTCTCCGCGATCGCACGTAAGTTTAGTCACAACAAGTCGTCCATCATCTATTTGTAAAAATGAGGTTGCTCAGATGAGTAATAGTAAAATTCTAGCCCCTGACCAAGTTCGTGCTGCTGTTACCCGCTACTTTGAGGGAACTCGAAGCATGAATGCAGCGCAATGGGCATCAGCATTTGCACCAAATGCAGTTGTGGAAGACCCCATTGGACAACCGCCTTTAACAACATCGCAAGCGATTCTCGCTCAAGGCGAAGGGTTCGTAACTGCATTTGACGATGTGGGTTTGCATGAAGTGTTCGTTGAGGTGAATGGTAACGAAGCAGTTGCCTATTGGGTGGGGCAAGGCGTTCAGAAAGATGGGCAACAAGTTCGATTTGAAGGGATTAACCATTTTCGCTTGGACACGGATGGGAAAATTGTAAACCTTCGAGGATTTTGGAATCCGGCTAACATTCGCTCAGAGTAATTCCAGATTTATGAGATCCAACTCTTGCGACCTAACTATTTGTTGTGCGGAAAGTTTCCGACTATTTCCTGAAAAATTGCTCGCGATCACAGGTAAAAAGCCGATCGTCATTGAGATCGATCGTATTCATTTCTAGCAGCCTCCACCGCATCAAAATTCTGAGTTGCCCAATCACAAACCGACTTGAGTACACCATTCATCGTGTCTCCCAGAGGGGTTAATGAATACTCTACCATCGGGGGTACCACTGGCTAAACTTTGCGCTGTACCAGTCCATTCCGTTCGAGCTCCCGCAAAGTTCGGGTCAACATCCGCTGGGAAATGTCACCGATTTCCCTCTGCAATTCCCCATACCGCTTGGTGCCACTAGACAAAATATATAGCACCGCCACCACCCACTTATCAGCGACTAATTCTAGGGTTTGGCGCAGATGGGGATTGGCATCCAGAATATTAGCTGAGGAATTAGGCTTGGTCGATCTATTCATGAGCGATTACATTTACGCACAAAAATAGTTAGGTCGCAAGAGTTGGATC
>Ga0115851_100050_pt1 | contig 31021 bp, 20 predicted proteins | sample InSIn2gowninarea_FD_83865 | JGI IMG/M metagenome (GOLD analysis project Ga0115851, IMG submission 83865)
AAATGGATTAAGCAACAGGTTTAGAGTCTTTTTATGGCAGCTACAGACTGTTCTTACCTTGAATTCATCTTTCTCTGGTAGAATTCTCAGTGGAAAACTAAACTCGCAGGGTTGCAGGGAAAAATGGATAAATACCTGTGTTAAAGAGGAAAACCGTACAAAGGCAGGTTGGTTGATAGGCTGTGAAACTTGTGCTGTAGTATTTTGGCTGGGTGGTGGGATGAATGCTTGAACAGTTGACTGGATATTATTATTCATGGAAGTACAGTTTGCAGAGAATAATAGTGAAAATGATGTTTAGTTAGTTTTATTTAACAAAACTAAGGTTGGCGGGTCTTTTTGGCTTTATTAGGCGGATGACAAAGCTGGATGTGACGTTTTGTTGTTACTTGGAAGGTGGTAAGTGGTTTGCATCGCATTACTTTTGAGGCTGGGTAGTTTTGGGCCAGGAGCGAGTGAACATATTGGTAGTGCAACGTGTGGCAGAGGTACAACATAAAACCGCATGGTGATCACGAGTTAAAGTGTTGTCACCAGGTGGGTCGTGATATTGCCATTAACAGTTGGATGAAAAGGCAATGATTAGATGGCTGATAAACTTGGGACATGGTGGGGATTTAATGCAACTGGCCCAACATAATAAACAAATTTTTAATCGTATCGGGGGTGTTTTGATTGGTCGGGGTATGGTTATTAATTAACCCAAATGGTTAATTAATCTCGTATTTTGTGGAGCGGGTAAGATTATTAATAAATTTCAGATAAATTTATTAATCCCTATTAAGCAGCATTTTATGGTTATATTTAACAGGGGCGGGAATTATATAAAATTTCGGGGTTTCACATATTATTACATAATATGGGAAGGGTTAAAATTTATTTCGGAGTTATATAATAATAGTTAAATTTAATATGAAATAGAATGATTAGTGCCAAGTTAAAATGTTAAGAATTTACATTTAAAATTTAGGCTAAAGGTGTTTTCATGTGATATTATGTATTTCATGAAACGAAATGAATGACGGATGGATGATTTTTGAGTACTTAGGCTTTTAGATCATTGGGCCGAGGGTCGAGTCCCTCTAGAAGTCAGAGAAATGCTCTGAGCCCCTTTGATTTCAAAGTCTTTAATACTTAAGGGGGAATTAGTGAAATCTTTAGGGAAAAATGTGAATGGAAATTAGTTATTTGACCTTGTGTTGCTTGAACTGCATCAAGTGTAATATTTGCCTTGCATTGGTGGGAAAGGTAAAGATCAACACATTTAGAAGCATTTTTCACCACAAGTAATTCTGCAACACCATCTACCTACCCTATCTACTTTAGCCTAACATTTTTTCTTCTTTATTAGGGTGCACTTAGACTGGCAAACCCTTATCACACTTTTCTTTTACATATAGAAATCTATCTAAATCTAAAATTATTACATCCAAGGGCTGAGATTAAACTATTGAGCTCCTTTTATTCACTCTACTTATCTACTTATCTACCAAGATTACATTGTTTGGTCAGATATTTATTCTCTATTTCTACATCATGAAATTGAAAAATGGATGAGCCAAGTTTAAAATGTTTGACTCTTCATGAATTGTAGCATAAATTACAAGCTGCACACAATTCTTTATTACAGAAAATGAAAAAGTAGCGGCATTTAAACTTGCACACTTTTCTGGTCTATTTTTGTTTGGGGTTCATTTCTTCTCATTTTTTGACCATTTTATTCTTTTCACCCTTTGATTTATCTTTTAGGGTATACACTCTTTACATTTTTTTATTTTTTTTTATTTTTTTGAAGATATGGAAAACCTTTGCAATAAGAAGAGGTATGAAAATATTACAGACCTTATCAAGTCAATCATGAAATATGACACCTATTGGTATAGGAGCATAACACTGGCTCCACTTGGGGATGGCTTTTCCTGGTGGAAATTCAATAATAGTAGGTCAAATGGCCTTCTGAATGACTTTGACTGTGCTCTGAAAACTCCTTCTGCTAGTTGATTTATTGTATGTATGACAGTAATCCTCTGAAGCTTAGGGCCTTCTCTCCAGGCTTCAACTCCAGCAAGCTACTATCCAATCCAAATTGTGACAATACCAAGGATATAGTATTTACATGTTAAAATCAAAATACATTAAAAAGTGGGATCATAGTAATTCTTCAACATCCAACCATTAACTGGCCCTTCTTTTGTTTCTGTGTCATCCAAGTTTTTGAGATAGTAGGTATTGTTCCCTTGTAAATCATAGATAACAAAAGGTCATTTCCATAGGAAGTCAAACTTCCCATGTTTTCCCTTATCCTCTCTTCTGGAATCCCATCTTAAAACTTTGTCTCCAATGTAGAAGTCCTCTACCTTGGTTATTTTGTCAAACATTTTCTTAAGTTTCTCTTGTACCACATGGGATCTCTGATATACTTCCTCTCTGGGTTGTTGCAGATGAATGGTTTGATTTATTCTCCTTTGAATTTCATTGGGTTCCACTTGAGCTTCTTGAAGTAATTTCATTATAGGAACTCCTAGAGATGAAGGAAATATAGCTTCCATTCCATAGACTAATTCATAAGGACTAGTCCTAATAGATTTCTTTGTAGTGAGTCTGCCTACCCATAGTGCATTGGTAAGTTTCTTGTGCCAATTTTTCTTGTTTTCTTCCAATAATTTCTCAATGATATTACTTAGGCTTTTATTGGAAGACTCAGCTAGACCATTACCTTGAGGGTAATAAGTTGTGGAATGGCCTAAAGTGATATGGTAGTTATTATAGAAACTTATCATTTTCTTGGATTTAAAGGCAGTAGCATTATCAGTTATGATCTTTTCAGTATAGCCAAATCTAGACAATAAGTTGGTTTCTAAGAATTCTATAATTACTGGATCATTGGCTTGTCTAGAAGGAATGGCTTTTATCCATTTGGTGAAATAATCTGTGGCAGTGAGAATCCATCTATGTTGGCCAGAAGATGGAGGATGGATTTCCCTAATGAAGTCTAAGGCCCATTGTTGGAAGGGTTTTTCAGTGGAGATTGGTCTCAGGGATAAAGGTAGTAGTTTTCTCTTGCCCTAAAAAATTTGGCATTTATGGTAAGTAGTGACAAATTTCTTTACATTAGTGAACAAGGTTGGCCAATAAAATCTAGCCGCCAGGATCTTGTCTGTAGTTGCCTTCCAGTAAAGGTGTCCACAATAGTTTCCTGCATGAAATTCTTGGAGAACCTTGTCAGCTTCTTCTTTTACTAAACAATTCAATAGAATACCTTCATGATTTTTCCAAAATAGAGCATTATCTAAAAAACAAAATTTTGAAGCTTTCAGCTTTAAAAACCTTTTCTTTATTCTGGATAACCCTAGAGGAGCCTACAGGTTTAGTAATACATAATTTATATCAACATACCAAGGTGAATCTAAGAAGGCCTGGCTGATTTGTGGAGACACCATCTCCTGTTCATTATCCAGTTCATTAATATCTAGGGCTTGACAATTTGTTTCAGTCATGAGTTTAGCCAATCCCTATCCTTTTATAAGCTTTGTAGGTCTTATTTCAATATCATATTCCAATATAGCAGCAATTCATTTACCTCGTTTTCTCTCAATTCCATCTTGAGCTAAGATATCTCTGACAACAGCATTTGGTACATAGGCTATTGCATGGGAATACAATATGTAGACTCTAAAGTCTTTAATAGCTTTCACTAATGCAACAACTTATTTTTCTATGATTTTGTATTTTTGTGGTGCATCCGTAAGTGCTTTACTAAAAAGGCTATTGGTTTTTCACATCCTTGATTATCCTTTTGTAGTAAAACAGCAGATATGGTGTGTTCTAATGCAAAGGAAAATATTATGAAATCTCTATCAAACTTTGGACTTGTAAGGACCAGTGTTCTAGTTAAAGCCATTTTAATTTCGTCAAAAGCTTGCTTGGCTTCAACTATCCAACTAATACTAGAATCCGTTTTCAACATATTATTAAGCAATCTAATTGATTCAGCTAAATTAAATATGAATCTTTTCAAAAAATTAATCTTTCCTAGGAAAGCTTGAAGTTCTTTGACATTTCTAGGATGGGGTGTTTGTAGAATAGCTTCTATTCTAGTAGGAATAATTCTGATGCCTTCTTTGGAAATGATATGGCATAAAAGTTTGCCTTCCTCTAGACCAAACAATGACTTCTTAGGATTTAAGGAAATACCATATTTTCTACATTTCAAGAATACTTGTCTTAGATAATCCAAGTGTTGTTGATCTGATTTAGAAAAAATAGTTAGATCATCGAGATATATAACCAGAAAATCATGATTTTTTTTTGTAAACGCTATGTCCATTGCTCTTTGAAAGGCTGCCCCTTCATTTTTAAGTCCAAATGGAATTTTAACATATTTGAATGTACCCCATGGTGTTCTAAAAGCAGTCTTTTCATGGTCATTAGGATAAACCAGTATTTGGTTGTAGCCTGAGAACCCATCCAAGAGTGAAATCCTAGAAGCACCTACCACCCTCTGTAAAATGTGATCCACCTTGGGCAAGGGGCAATTGTCCTTCAGAGAAACCTTATTAACATTCCTTAAATCAACACGTAATCTGATTTCTCCTGTTTTTTTACTAGTGGCTACTAAATTAGACACCATTCTGAAAACCTTATAGGAGAAATTATCTCTGCTTCATACATTTATTTGATTTCTTTTTCATTTAAGGGCAGTAGTATAGGGTTAATTCTTCTAAGTTTTTGCTTGAATGGTTTCCGGTTTTCCTTCAGAGGTATTGTATGTTGAATTATGGAGGTGTCATTAGATTTCATGTCTTCATAACTCCAGGCAAAAACATCCTGGAACTCTCTCATTAGCTCAACATATTTGAGTTTTTGGTTAGGGTGCAAATATTTATATAACTTTACTATTTTAGGATCATCCTTTGTTCCCAAATTATAGTCCTCAATATCTGCTCTTAAGGGTTCCATTTTAGGTTTCTTTGGAATATCATTGAAATAAAAGAGATCCTCCAAAGGAGTTAATCCCTGAGGCAAATGATTGTCTTTTAAATTGATTACTTCAGATTCGCCTTCAATAATTTCATCAATATCCATCTCTTGAAGTTCCTGCATTTCCTTTTTGGTAAATTTTGTTGGATGAAGCATTTGAGTTGCACATTCTGCTGAAATGTCTATTTCTATCTTGTTTGTTTGATCAAACTTATTTACTGTATCTACATCTATGTTAGTATTACAAAATTCCTCATCTAGAGTCAAGAAATTGTTAATCTGCTTATCACTATCAAACACTTGCTAGTTCTTTAAATTGTCAAGTATAGCTAGCCTATGTCTAATCTTAGCTGTGAACTGATGATTAGGTTCAAATGTAATTTGTAGGTGTTGGCAAACATTTCCAGAATATGAGCTTGTAAGTTATGTTTTCTTGGGATTTTGGCAAGCTTAGTTTCTAGAAATGTATTGAGAATCTCTATCACTATATCTTTGTAATACTTCAATCTGGGATCATTTATTGAATACTGTCCTTTAATTTTTTGAACTATTGACTCAGAATCTCCTAAAACAGACACCCTGATTGCTCTTAATCTTTTAATCAATTTAAGTCCTAGCAACAGAGCTTCATATTCTGCCATATTGTTGGTGCATCTAAAGTTTAATCTGTAGGCATGGCCTTCAGCATGGTCATTTTCAAGATTATGCACCTAGACTCCTACTCCTGCTCCTAATTTGTTAACTAAACCATCAAATTCTAAGTGCTAGAGGATTTCATGTTCATAATTGGTGTCAAGAGTCTTAAGAATCTGTTTAATAGGGAGATTTGTTTCCTTGCTTTCTTCTGTTTTCTCTTGGGTGTTTGATGTTTCATTGTTCTCAGAAATTTCATGTATTTGAACACTAGATTTATCATTTGTAATTTCTTTTGATTCTACTACTAAAACTTCCAATTCAGTTGAAGGATCAATTTCGACATTGTAGAGAATGAAAGAATCCATATCAGAGTGAACTAAGTAGATAGGGAAATTTTGGGGTTTCTCCTTACTACTTACAACGTATTTCATTAAGGTATCTCTGTATAGTTTCTTAGGTTGACTGAATATTGAAATAGTAGCATAAGACATGTCTAGTTGTAGAGACCCTTGAAGTTTTGTACCCCAAGACCTGGAGAGCAACATGGCATACTTAGATGGAATATCAGCTACTACTATGTCCATTAAGATTGTTTTGGCCGGATATTGAAATAATGATACACACAAGTCTTTAATTAATCCTAAACATATGACCTAACTTGAATCAAAAGAAAAGAGGCTCTTATATGGCTTATTGATGTCTAGATCCAATTTCTCCATTACAGATTTAGGCATTAAGTTATGAGATGCACCAAAATTAAACATGGCATTATGAAGTATTTTATCATGTATATTCAGACTTACATAAAAAGGAGGAACTCCTCCATGTACTGGTTTTCCATTCACTTCGGGCCAAAAATCAATTCAAGTTGGTCTTCAAAAACATTTATTGAATCTTCATTAACCAAGATTTTGAGTGACTTGTTGATTTATATTCTATAGAGATCATGTTTAGCTAATTCAGACAGTCAAAGATCTATTTTTAATTTTCCTACTTCAGCTTCCAGATTAAAAGGTTTTTTAGTCTCAGTTCTTGTATTTCAGACAGTTGGATTCTCTTTATCTCCTATATTTTCTGTGTTTTTCTCCTTTCCAGGAGTGGGGTTATGAGCTGAAGTTGTTGCCAAATCAGCTTCTAGAGGTTCTTCCACGTTTCCTTTAGAGGGAATAGAAGTGGAAAGTTGTCTATTATTGGGTTGATATCAGATACATCTTCAATAATTGGGTTAGCTGGGTTAGAGTCTGTTCTAGAAGGAATATGTACAAGGGTGGTATTGGTATTACCTTTGTTAGGCTACTTTGTGGCTTTCTGTTTATTAGTTTTAGGAATATCTATTATTTTGCTCCTTAAGTTATACTATTTGTGGACTTCATAAATAGCTGTATCATATCCCTCCCTAAAGTCAAATGATTCACCTGACTAAGTTTGGAATTGTTTAAGAATGTGAGCTTCTTGGTATTCTTGAGTTAAGAAAACTTGTTTCTCACTTTTGATTCCCATCAAATTAATTGGGTGTCTTCTATTGGTTCATCAGAAGTTGATGCTTTAGCATAATTTTCCTGGAATGGGGGCCTAAGGTTTTGATTAGGGCCCGTCTTTCTAGTGTTTGGATTTTAGTTCTTCCTGAAATTTGGATTTCTCCCAGTGTTGCTAGGTTGACCATCTTAGGGGGATTCTCTTTGAATTATTTCTACTCTATCTCCTAACCTCTCCATACCTTTAATAATAGCATCTAGTTTTTGTTCAAAGGCTGAGGGTTCTTCTTTTAAAGGTATCCTTCTTTCAGCTCTGGCTCTCGCTCTTTTAGATATTAGGTTGGCTTCAACGCTGACAGCTATACTTTGCATCTCTTCTAAGGTTTGTGGAGCTCTTTCCCTAAGATGGTATGCCATATCTAAATCAAATCCATCATGGAATTAGATTAATTCCAAATCTGGAGGAGGGCTAAGGTTTTGGGGGATATCATTGTAAACATTATTGAACCTAGTACAGTAATCTTGTATAGCTTCTTGTGTTCCCCTCTTCAAGTTTTCATATTCTGACAAAATATGGAGAGGGTCTTTCTTTTTTTCCCATCTATTCAAGAATGTATAATAAAGAGCTTGTAGGTCATTGATACTGTTTGCAGGAAGGGCTATAAATGATGTTCTGACATCTCTAGTTAAACTTTGAACAAATACCCTCATTCTAATATCATCAGCATCAACCTCATATAACTCGAAGTAAGCAGTTATTTTTTTGGTATGTTGTTGAGCTGTGTAGGTGCTGGTGCCATCAAAAGGAGTGATTTTTCTTTGATAGTCTTTGGGCATAGCCCCTAGATTCACAAGTAAGTGTAGAGGAGTGTATCTATTTTCCATGGCTGGAGGGGTAGATGTGACAGATGGTTGAGCAGGGATTACAATGGGAATGTGAGCTGTAGATGGAGGGGTGGAAGGGGTGGCTTGGGGGTGAGATGTCTGTGGTATTGTTGATGAAATTGGATGGGTTGAAGTGATTACAGAAAGGTTTGGTGTTTCTACAGAGGTAAGTTTAGATTGGATTGAATTCTATAAATGTCTGTCAAGATGTGAAGTGACAACTTCAAGTTGTAAATTTTTGATGAATAAAGGATCATGAACTGTGTGGGCTAACCCAGATTCAGAAAAAGTTACAAATAAAGAGGTCTCAAACCACTCATCAAAAGGTTCTTCCTCAAGGTACACCCACTTCACTGGATAGGATCTTGATCTATATAAAGGTCGAGAACTAGTAGAACTCTCTTGGCTATCTTGTCTCCTAAGAATCCTAGGGATTAGATTAGGGTTTTTGAACATAGGTGGTGGATTTGGATCAAGGTTAGCTCTAGTGTAACGTGTCCTTTTTGAAGCTAGGTTTCTAGGAATGTTTTTGGTTTTTTCCCTAAAAGGGGTTGGGCAAATCAACTTCTTACAGTTTCTTTAGGAAGCTTTAGATATGGGATTTGAACTTTCTTAAAAAGTTATTTGATAAGAGGAACTAATCAAGAATTTGAAACTAGATGTTTAATCCATATGCTAGACTGGAGATAGATTGAAACAACATTCATTTACTTTTTCAATTGCAAAGCAAGAGAATTATAAAGGCTACCTGGCTAACTTCAAGCTCTGTCTATAGCTTATAAAGTAAAAAATAGTAACAAACTAATTATTCAGATCCCCAGTGGAGTCGCCACTATGCTATCACTCAGATTTTCCTTGAAGTTGTTGGAAGAGGAAAGGGGTCTGAGGTAACCACAAACCAATATTTTAGATACAGAATCTAGCCAATCTGTATCGAGAGAGGGCTCTTTCTTTCAAATTTAACTTTGTTTTTGAATGATATTAGGGTAGTTGTGAAGTTTAGGAGTTCTGTTTGAGTTTGGGTGGTGAGATTCAATAGCAAAGGGTTAAAACTTAGTAGCTTAGTCCATTGGACTGATCGAGTCAAATCAGATGGCTTAACTAGACTTGGTTTCTTCATGAAGCATGGTTTAATAGAGTAAGGTAGTCAAACAGGAAACAATTAGAGAATTAAAAATGGAATGGGCTTAAAGAGTTAAAGGGAAACTAAGAATCCTTTAACATGCTTTAAGAGAGCAGAACATGACTAACCATCAATAAAGAGCAATTAAGAATTCTTTACTAAATTATTAAAATGAACAAACTAGGAAATACGAGAAATTAAGAATTCACTGTTTATACTAGTTCAGAAGAAAACATTGAGAATAATAACGATTGAAAACAAAGTGAAATTGATCATATTTTGAGCTATTCTTTTTCATTTATCATTCAGATGTGAAACATAGATAATATTTTAAACAAGGAAAACTTTAAAAAACAAGGTATAGATGACTTATTGATTCAGTGTCTGATTCAAGAATTCTAAGAAAAGTCCTTAGCTTCAATTCTTCATCTAGGAATCTACAAAGTTGGTCCAATCAACACTTTATTCCAAAATAGTCAATATTACAACAATGTCTAAGGATCCACCCTCAATACTCTAATTGAGGGGGTATTTATACAAAAAATCTTTACAAAAATATCTCATAATAGAGTGGGATATATTCTACTAATGACTAATTATTTTTATAGAAAAATAGAGACGACTAGTCTCGAAGATAGGAGGAAAGTGAACAGATGTTGTGATTCATATTCTCGCTGAATGTGCTGGAGGCAGGCCCTTTTATTTGGCTTGGTACTGTCCTCTTTAGTAACTCTGTGATGGCTGCCCTGTTTTGACCAATACTTTTCACCTGCTCTGATACACTTCGACATGTTTGACCCCTTTTCATCTTTGTTCATCTTGCTATGGTAAAAGCCCAAAATTTACATTTCACCAAGTGTAAATTTACAAAATTTCTAACATATCTTCCCACCATTTTGGCTCTGGTAATCTGTTTTTTGAATTTTCCTCAGAGTTTCATCAGTCTCTGTATATCTAAAAACATTAGGCTTCATTTTGAACAAGTGTTTTACCTCATGCTTAATATAGAAAAGGTTTTCCAAACTGTCATAGAGAACTCGGCCTATGGGCACTGCATTTATTCCTGATGCACCTGTTGATGAACTTGCTTGACTGCCATCATACTTATTCAATTTGTCTACATAATCCATGTGCTTCATTAACTTGTCATTGATAACCAAAGGACTTGGTAGCCCTTTATTCTGTAAGACAATGAACTTTTCCATAAAAGAATTGATTTCCACCTGCATATCTTGACATCTTCTTTCCAGATTCTGCATCAAAGTTCTTTTAGTTAGCACCCTTTTGATTTCCAAAATAGTGTCTCTCCTGTCTAGGATGCCAAGCACTTCCAGTTGTTCCTTATTTTTGGCATTCAAAAAATGTATAAGCCGGTTGGCTTGTTCAGGCATCTGTCCTAACTGTGCTCTTGTCTGTTGAATTGCTCCATGTGCTCCTTTTACTAAGTCCATTTGCTCATAGATCACTTGGATGGATGGCAAAACATAATTTATGGATTGAGTGATGTTGATCCATAGGATTTTCTTGATCTCTGCTAGAGGCTTGTCAAAAGTGAGATCCTTTTCTAATGCTTTAATTTTATTCTCTAATGCTTTCATCTCCCTTGTTTTTTCCAAAACACTTATTTTGGAAATTTCATAATTTCTCTCTGCTTTAGCCAATTACTCTTTTACTTGTTTCTATTCTGTAACTTGTAATCTCAATTCTTCCGTGGAATTTATCAATTCTTCTGTGCTTAAATTAGCACTACTTCCTGATGCTGTTCCTGTTGTTGATGTACCTGTAATCAGCTATTCTATGGCGATTCGCATGTTTGGAGCCAATGTTGTTCCAAGTGTAGAAGGGACTGCTGTTGAGACTATGGGGATTACTTCAGGAGGTTGAGAGGTCGACTCTCCCTACATGTCCTTTAGTGCCTTTTCTAATGCCTGTTTTGTATCATTTAATCTTTCATTAAGTTTTAGAAGGAGATCGATCATCTCTTCATCAGATTTCTGCTTCACAACCTCAATAGTCTGTGGGTGCCTTGAAGGAGGTAGCTTTAGATGTTTCCTCAGGGAAACAATGTCGTCTTCTTTCTTCTTGATTAATGCTTCAACACCTTTCATATATTTGGGATCATGTCCCAATCCAATGATGATTTCTTCTAATTATTTTATTCTATTATCCTTGGCCAACGAGGAGGCTTTCTCCAAATGTAATTGAGTTGTCACGTTGTCCAAGGAATTTTTCAACTTGTGGGCCAACATTTCTTTGTTAGCCAGTGTTATTCATGACAACATAATGTTGCATCTTGGGCTATGGCAGCAGAAAAATAGAAAATTAAAGAAAAAGAACAAAAGGTTGAACAAGACTCTCATCATCCTCAAGTTTAGGTGTCTAATGAGGAAGCCGAGGATGGTAATGGTCCCAAGAAAGAAGAAAAGAAGGCTAGATGTTTTGGAAGAGGTCTCAAAACACATGAACTGAAAGGAGGATGATTAAAGTTTTGGTTGCATGGGGACATGCAACACCTTCACAATGGGGGTATGTAGAGCTTTGAAATTACACCTCTCCTACACATTTTCCCAAACTCCTTCCCCTCACCAGCACTCCATAAGCTATCATAAATCATTGCATATTGATTCTAAAAGAGCATTTAAGTGGTTTTTTGACTATGTTTTTGTGTTTTCTGTCTGAACTAGATTTTGCTCATTAGCTGCGGAATCCAATCACTTTCTGCAACTGATTCAACTTTCTGTAGCTGTTTTTGTTAAACTCTAGATTGCAGGTGTCACCAGGCAAAACAAGCCACATGGGAAAGTTAGAAATGACCTGGAAATGGATCAGGTCCTATTGGTTCAGCCAAATTCATCAAGGGAAGCTGTGGTCAACGGTGGTCAAACGGTGGTCCAACGGCAACCGGACTCTATTTTCAAACACGTGAAGGGTTCTGAAGGATGTGTGGTTGTTCCTAAATCTTCGAGGTCATGTTGCCACCTATAGACTGACCCATGACGTGAATCCAACAACCACAATTGATAGATTTAATATTCTCGGCAACCATTATGCTAAATCCATGGACATTTTCTTTTACGCGTCCCTTGTTCACATAGTTTTACAAGAAAACAGTTATGTAACCTTTGTTATAAATAATGCATTTCTATATGCATAGTCTTGGTCTTGGTTAGTGTAATTTTGCTATTGAAAGCTCACTGTGCCATGACACTAGTTTTATTGTTGTAACTATGTTTTGAAATATATGAGAAGATTCTGTTTCTACATGATTGCGTGAACTTAATTTTAGATTGATAGCTTGTTGACGAGCTTGTTCAAAGAGCCCTTCTATGTTGAGGTTTTGTTTCTCTTGTTGCTGTAAAGTTTTATGCATTGTTTCCTTATTTCCATTGTATATATTCCATAGTTATCCACCTGTGTATATTTCAATTGTTATGGTATTAACATTCCACTTCTGTTCATGATTTTACAGCTTTGTATAACACTGATTAGTGTATGTATGTTTCAATATAGAGTAGGCAGCCCAGGCATCTGCATATAATTTTCACAATGACTAATGACATGGGATTAATTCTCTGCTCACTTTGCTTTTCTTAGTATTTTAATTCTAGTTTTGTTTTGTTGATTTTAGTTTTGTTTACTTGCTCTGTTAGCTAGATTATATATTAAATTGCTCATATCATTGAAGGTTACCTCTGAAAGCCATAGCTAGACTAACTGGCGAGGGATCGAATTATGAATGTGTGATTTGATTTTAGTTTTACTTTTCTACAATTAGATATTAAATTGCTCATATCATTGACGGTTACCTCAGAAAGCCATAGCTAGACTAATTGGCGAGGGACTGAATTATGAATGTATGATTTGATTTTAGTTTTACTTTTTTGCAATTAGATATTAAATTGCTCATAACATTGATGGTTATCTCCGAAAGCTATAGCTAGACTAACTGGCAAGGGATCAAATTATGAATGTGTGATTTGATTTTAGTTTTACTTTTTTGCAATTAGATGTCAGATTGCTCATGTCATTGATGATTATCTCCGAAAGCCATAGCTAGACTAACTAGTGAGGAATTAGATTATGAATGTTGTGATTTGATTTTAGTTTTACTTTTCTACAATTAAATATCAGATTGCTCATGTCATTGACGATTATCTCCAAAAGACATAGCTAGACTAACTAGCGAGGAATCAGATTATGGATGATGTAATTTGATTTTAGTTTTACTTTCCTTGCAATTTTTTACTTCTTTGAGTGCAGTAGCTTGAATCATTTTTATGTATTTAGACAACAACAGAGATGATAGTTTCATGATCAGTAGTTCATTACTTACTTGTTTTACATAGCAGCACATCTTTCATTCTTATTCAAGTATTACTGTCATCACTAGTATATTCTAAGATCTTCTGAAGTTTTAAGCATTGGAAACCATTATAGAGGACATAATTGCCTAAAATCTATATCCATACTTGCCTTCTAAACACTTACAAATAGGATTTCCATTCATATTAGGAGATAAATGAAGATGAAAACCCCCAAAACAAAATAAAAATTCAAAAACGACAAAAATATAAGAAAGAGGCTGTCTTGCACATATAGTGCACCACACTTCATCAGTTTATGACTACCAGATTGATAATTAATTAGCAATTTAGGACACACTAAATTGACCAAACAGCTTCAACAATGCTTAAAGATGCTCCTTTTCAATGCTTCTAAATAGATTCCAAATAGCCACACACCAAATTTTCAAGTCCAAGTTTTTATGCTTCAATCTGTATGTTGTTGTCTCCACAATCAGAATTAAGAGGCCTTCACAGTTTGAATCAAGAGAAAATGTCACTAAAATTGTCTCTCTTGTTATCTCTCTTCAGATCTGAGTTCCTTTGCATCAATGTGCTTCCCCTTAAGTCATTTCCATCGAACATTTCAACATCATTGCATTTGGATGATATGGTGAGAGGCTATGCCTCTATATTTTTATTTTTCTAAGTGACCAGTATCAACCTAAGCTATATTTGATTGCACAACATTCTCATTTCTATAGTCCTTTTGATGAGCCATTTTTTTGTGTTCTTGAAATTTCTCTCCACTGGAATATTTTGATATCCAATCTGTGACTGTCTTTTAAATTCTTTCTACTAATTAACAACTACTCTTGCTTCAAGCTCCATTCCCAAAATTATCTATTTGTTTGAAGGTTGGCTCTATTTGTGTCCATAATTTACCCTTTCTTACATCATATCCCTGATTCGAGACATTCAACTTATGTAATAATAGCAACATAGTTCTTCTCCCCATTTTTTTAGCATTAGATGGCCTTCTCTACTGCTCTAGGTTCTACTTAGTAAGCAAGTAGAAACACATATTCAACAACAATCCATTGGATAGATAAGAGATCATGTTATTCAATGGAGCGTTCCTGAGAAATGACCTATCAAAGAATGATTATTAATATAACTCATCAAGGATTTCATACAGAACCTTTCATAAATAGCTTTTGTAATAATGATAGAGAATCACGAGCCCCCCCTAGCTTTATGCATGGTATCCTTTTGGTAGAATTCCATCATCAAAGACTCGAAATATCAAGGATACCTTCATCAAGTCAAAAACCATTGTTTTTGGCTGGAGAATTCAGGAGATTTTTGGATTGTATTTTCTTTTTTCTCCATACTTGTGGGACTTTCTTCTCTAGAATGGTTCTAGATTATGTAGGAGCCTAAGTCAAGTTATAATCACATTCCATATGACCAATGTTATGACACTTGAAGCATTCTATGTTGTTCATGAATAATAATTCCTTATTTCCTCCTGCAAAATTACTTCTCGGAGATTGTCACGGACCATAACACCTATCTTTGTGATATGCTCTAAAATATTTTTCCATGTGTGCAAAGTTTGTACAAACATAACAATAATCAAGAAATAAACTTTGGTACCTGGGAGATGGAGGTTTCCTTAATGTACTTCTAAAGTCTTTCTGCCTTGATATTCTTTGGTGATATTCATTATCTTTAGTATTCTTGACAACATCTACGAGTCTTCTTAGAGTAAGATTTCTTCTGTAGTTGTCTTGACTCTTCTCCTTGCCTTTGCTAGAACTAGGAGAATCAACATTTAGTTCTGGCTTCCTCACATTCTTTCTCTTTGAAGCATTATCATTCTTGCTTGAGGATTCCCTTGTATAACCAAGATGTGATTTATTGAATGGAGATATTTGATGGCTGAGCATGTCATCCAAGGCTTGAGGACTCTTCAAGATTTTGTCCATTCCTTCAACCTTTCTCCTAAAGGTGACAATCACTTCTTCCAATATTTTGCAATCATTAGTATTCTTAGCAAGTTGTTTCTCAATCTCTTCCTTGATAAAAATTGCTTCATTCTCTTCGATTTTAAGGGATATGATATCTGACTTCATTTTGAATATTTCTTCATTTTCTTTTGCTATACTTCTCTCCATTTCATCCTTGATCCCTGTAGCTTTACATGTTTCATCCTTGAGCAGGTTGATGTTAGATTTTAGTTTGAATATTTCTCCATCCTTTGCTTTTAGTTGACATATCATAGTGTTTCTTTCCTTTTCTACTTTATCAACCTGTCCTTCTATGATTGCTAATGCTTCCATCATCTTCTTAGCTCCTTGTCCTAGTTTCCCTACTTCTTCTAGTTGACATTTAAGAGATGATACCTCTTCCTTGTATTAACAAATCTCTATTTCAAGTTTGTTCAAGCTTTTGTGCCTTTGTTCAAGGTGTCTTGACAAGTTATCTTGTCGTTTCTTTTCCTTATCCAATTGATTTGTCATGGATATGTCTTCTTCATGATTATTTGTTTTATTCTGATGAAACTCCTCCTTAAGCTTGGAAAGCTCTTCATCCCTTTCTTGTACTTGAAGCTTGACAAGGTTAGCTTCCTTCGTTGTTTGGTCATGGTCACCAGCTAGTGATTTCTTCTTAAGTTCCTCATTTTCCTTTTATGAGCTAATAATCTCTTCCATGGCAGCCATAAGTTTATTGAGGAGATCTTCTTAAAAATATTTTTCATTATCTTTGTCTTCTAGGTCTTCTTTAGCCTTGATGCCATGATTCTTGTTTTCATCTTCCATGATGGGTTCTTGATTTCCTTCCAGTTTTATATCATCTTCTTGACTAGTGGTCATGATCAATTCTTCTATTGAGTGAATGTCATGAAGTTTGTCCCATATATCCTTTATTGACGAACACTTTTATAAATTATCCTTTATAGATTCTGGTAGCCCATGCAATATTACCTTTCTCACTTTTGCATTTTACACCATAGATTCTTCATCCATCATGTTATTAGAAATCACTAATTTCCAGACTTGAATGCCTTAATTCCTACTTCTTGCTTCCCATATACCAAAGTTTCCATTGAAGAATGGACGCTTCACAAATTTATTGATTTCAAATTCAGTGGTTGAGGGAGACACATCATTAGGAGGATTGGAAACTTTCTTGCTTGGCTTCACTATTTTTGTTCTAAATGATCAACCTTCAAGACATTAGGCTTCGTGTGAAGGTACTGGCTCTAATACCAATTCTTAGAAATACTAGGGGGGGTGGTTGAATCACTATTCCATTTCAATTGTTACATTCACTAGTTAAATGGATTATATTTAGAACACAAAATAATCAATAGGATTAAATCCTTTTATTAATATAATATTTATAATGAATCAAGTACAATATATAGGGCTCCAACCCTTGATGAAGACATTGATCTTCAATTCCCCAAGTTCCACCATGTTTCCAAGCACAAAATTGGTGTTCTGTGAGTCTCCAACCTCTAGGGCACTAACCCTATCTTCTCAATGCATCAACCTTGCATTCAGAGGCTCCAACCCCTAGGCCACAACCTTCTTTGGTACAAGCTCTGACCTGGTTTCTTGAGGACAATGATCCACTAGGGCTCCAACCCTAATCTTTTGGGCCCCTACCTTCTTTGTTCCTGGCTCCAACCTTCAGGGTAACAACCCCTAGGCTCCAAACCACTATTATACTTTTTCTATATATGTTTTATAGTAACTCATGGCTACCAAAATCTTCTTCTTCGAGCTCTTGTCAATCTACAAATTCACTGTAGTCTCCATGCTACTTCATCAATGACAACCTATCTTCATATGAAGGAGGCTTCAAAATTCTTCATATTGACCAACAGGGTTTGCAAAGTTTACCTCATGATGATTTTAACAATGCATCATGATCTTCAAGATATGTTGATGTTTATCAACAAGATATCTATGCTAGGCCTCAATGTCTTTTCAAAACAACTCCCTGTTTCAACCCTCTATTCTTACTGTCACAGTAACTGCCTTATGAGTGGTGCTTCAGGAGTAATTCCTTTAGAGGAGTGACTGTTGCAGCTACATGTTGTGTATTCAATTAAAACTACCCTATCTATGCAGTCTTTTTAACATATCGCTAGTTGCACTTCTATGGATCCACTGTAGGTCCGATCCTTTCAATGAATAATCCAGTCAACTGAACACTCGAATTTTGGATTCCTTCTCCTTCTGCTTCCTTCTACACTCATTCATCCTTTGGCTTCCTCTTTCACTTGTTCAAACTTAGGATTTTATTTCTTTTGTTCCTTCACATTCACGAGTTGTGAACTATCCTTCTGCTCTATAATGGATGTTCGAGATTCAATTCCATTCTCGTGGTGGATCATTTAACTTATATATATATATGAATCTCATCAATACATAAAAGACATGTTCATTGGAGGAGAGGCTAACTTTCGTATGGGGTATCACATTACAAATATATCATAAACCTTTATTTACGAACATTCATATTATCATAGATGTCTGGCAATCCCAGATGCCACATCATTTCCTAAATTGCAATCACAACTTCATAAAACTCCCTCAATTTCAACCCTTTGGCGTCACGATATAAAATTGTCGATGCCCCTCACCCTAATGGAGCGGATGCCATGTGATATTAAATAATTGTTAGTAAATCTGTCCGATCCACAATTCAATCAAAATCATTGGTTTTCCACCGTGACATCTCTTCAAGAGTTGTGATATGCGACAAATGCGATATTTCTTTAGGATGTATTATAACGATGTAGCGCATCCGTAATACTATCATAACCAGGGTCTTGACATGATAGGGCTTTAAATCTTACAATATAGTGGATGTAATATTTCGAGAGAGTTGTGACCATAAAATGATCGGGTCCGCAGTACATATGACAATTGGTGGATTTCAATGTGGCAAGGCTTTAAAGACACTTGCGATGTGATGGGTGTGATGTCATATTAAGATGTGTTGTAATGGGACTATCTAGTCCATGTTACATATTGCAATTGGGTCTTTTGAGAAGTAGCACATAATAGAACCACCGATAAAGCCACCAATAGGTTTTCTCTGATGTGTTGTGGACTTTAAAGAGTTTCGATGGCTTATTACTCAAACGTTCCTTAGCTATTTTGATATCTTAACTCCTCCGATATGTTAAGTCCTATGATAATCCACAATAATCCTCTGATATTTTAGCTCCTTTGATATGTCTCTTACTCTTGGTACTTGCGATATTTCAATAAAAACATATTGTAATAGACTCTTACTCTTGGCTATGCTTTCCTATGGCTGCTCTGTGATTTCTGATGGCTACTCTTTGATGGCTCCTATTCTTGTCTTCCAAAGGCTTGCCAGGTGGCTTTCCTCCTTGGGTCTACTACATCTATTTTGTTTGTATATATATTCATTCCATATGTTTTATTCAGTCCTTGGGTGCTTCATGGGCAACATTATGATCACAAGAATTTTCCATCACAAACACTACCATATTGACTTCAATGACAACCTTAATTAATAGATACCAAAGATGAAAATAAGGTTGTAGTTAGTAATTCCACTAGAGGTTTGGGAGCAGCAACAAAAGATCCTCAATGCAACATTAAAAATCATATTTGATACAATGAAAAATCATGGAAAGTTGCTCGACAATATGATGAAGATTTGTACCTGACTAGAGGAAGACCCAAACATCCTTAATATTAAGCAAGAACTATAGGCCAAATAGAAGTGGTGCTATGAGATACTGGAAGCTATGAAGTCCTTACCAGTCTTGTAGATGATGTCCATCATTACTGAAGGAAATAACCTCCACGCACAAATCAATGAGCTTCGAAGGAAAGCACAAATCTTGTTGGAGAGGACTCAATCGTGGTAGAAGGAAGCCCTGCAACTTTCACAGGTAGTGGACTAGAGGCTAAAGGAAGTGAAGAGAATGGAAGTGAATCGGTCCCTACTACATAAGCTTTGCTAAAGGAAGTGTGCTAGGAAGAAAAATTTATGGCAAAAATGATCTAGTAGTACAATGCAGTGTACAACAGGATCACAACAAAGATCAAGGGCACCAAATTTGAGTGACTCACGATGCGTCATGGGTAAGTGTTAGGGGCCTATTGGGCATGGCCCAACTTGGTCCATGTTTTGGGTAAAATACCCCACAGAAGAAGGAGAAAACTGTGCAAAGCTCGCGAAGTTATATTTACCATGTTCCTTTTAGGGATTTGGGGATGGGGTAAAGCCATTATTTTGTAATGGGTATTAGGTATTAGTCCTTGCTTTGTGGATCCATGGTATGTCTACCATGGTTTTTGTAAACATGAAATTTATATAGGGAGATGTAATACTTTTTAATCAAATTATGTAAGGGAATGCCATCATAAGGGTAGTGAATCTTTGTATTCGCATCTATAGTCTCTAGTTTTGGGGAAGGCTCCACAGCTGAGTGCACGGAGGCTTGGAAGAGTCTATTGCTGAGTGCACAGACCACTTGCAGTTGGGTGCGTAGGTAGAAGACGTATATGTACTGAATATTTATGTCAATAAAGAGGAAGTTTTGGTGAAGGAATGTGTATCTTTCTGTGTTAAGTATTTATTGTTGTTAGTATCATTATGTATGCTTTTCATTGAATTATGAAAAGAACTGTAAGATATATTGTTCTTTGTTAGAGTTTATGGGTTGAATGTGATTATGTTAAATTAATCACTTGTGTGAACTTATAATATCAATATACAGTAGAAGTAGATACATGGCGCTATGCGTGAATATCCCTTCAGATGCAAAAGCCTAGTTCTGCGACCTCACATAACTATTTCAGATGATACTACGATCGACTTGTAGGTCGCTATTGAAAGGGCTAGTAGTTGGGGGTTTTGTTGGTGCACAAAGCATTCTGAACCTGGGCTAAGCCCCCTAAAACCAACAATATAACTTTAAATACAGTCATTGAACTACAAATTTTTGGGATACTCATTGCCACAAACTTATGAAAGACTGGAGTAATAAGTTCTTGAGATAAGTATAATTGTTTTGTGCTAAACCAAATGTTTTTAAAATTTCATTTTTGGTTATAGGGTTTTCAATGTCTAAGTTCTTGTAAACCCTAGTTGATAAAACCTAACCCTCTTTATTTTTTGTTCCCTTATAGAAACCATAGTTTTGGCCTCTATGATTTGTTGGTAATCTAAGGAGAATTTTAAAATCCTAGTAAGTATAGAACTAAATTTGAAATCCTAGAATTGATATCCTAGGGTTTGGAGTTTGTTATCATACTCTTGTACTTGTCAAGTAAATCCTATAGAGAAATAATGAGGATGTTGACACTTCACGATGAGAGAGAGTGCTTCAAGATAAGTATTATTTTGTATTATATGTATAAGGGGAGAGAGAGAGAGAGAGAGAGAGAGAGAGAGAGAGAGAGAGAGAGAGATGTGTGTGGTAATTTAATTGATGTTAAATTACTACATAAATTATCAACCAGGGCTAGTATATTGATGAAGTGTATGTGAACTATATGTACTCGATTTATTATTCAAGCACTTCCTAGATTAAATAGAGATATTGAGATGCACATGTTTTCTTAACAACTATCATTCTTAAATGAATGTAAATATGTTACTCTTTAACATAAATGAAATCAAAATCATTGCACTTTTAGAATAAATATCACAGTTTACTTGAAAGAAACATTATACTTGCTTGAAAGAATTATCAAACTAGAATTATCACACTTACTCAGAAGAAAGATCACACATGCAGAAATAAAATTAATATAAAATCAAGCTAAAATTTCTTCAATAGAACATGAAATTAATCTAAAATATCCTACTTAATAAAAATAAATTTTCACTCAGATATAACTTACACTCATATGTATCTCAAACTATACTACAAATATTAAATCAATCCACACTCTATATTTTCATGTGCATAAGAGATATCAGCTTCACTCATTCATCCCATGCCAAAATGGTTAAAAAAATCGTGCTTTAAACATAGTCGTAAACATTCATTAAAAATAAAAAATGGATAGTTAGATGAATGAATTAAGCATGATATAAAATGAAAAATTGAAATGTTAATTGAAAACAATAAAACCTTACAACTCTAGGGGTCCCTCCTATGAGATATAGGTAACAACACGACTGATTCAAATGATTATATATGCATCAAAATAATAGAAAACAAGGATATCAAATAAAATAGAGTTTTTATAACTTTAAAACAGTGTTTTCAAAATAATATTCAAGATTGTTTTTGTCATATCGGGAGGTAGATTTATAACATCTATCAAGTAATTGTTTAGAGATTTTGAAGCCTATCCTATTCGAGAAAGATGGAAAATAACATTGGAAGATAGTATCTAATGATTTAACCATGATGTTCTATCAAAGAATTAAATCATGAGCCTAAATATATGCTTTCATTATTTCCTTGCTTGCTTGGTTCACCTTCACCTCCTTCATCACTGGTTAAATTCCACGTTGACTATCCCTATTCTATCTTCTTCTCATCGATCCATATGATGAAGATAGGAAAATATCATTGTGCCATCTATTAGCCACCTTCCCATCTGTCTCATTCCTTGGCTGGAGTATCGTATCTTATCGAACCATCAATTTTGTTGCATAATTAGTCATTACTTGCATAGTTGGTGCAATTTAGTAGCTGATGAAAATGTTAAGCTAAATAATAAAGAAAAATTAAAATTATGAAATAAAATATGTTTAATTTCCTTCTATTTCAATGAACCTTTTAAATTGATGCTCAATGAGAGTTACTAGAGTCAAGAAGAAGGAGGATTGAGTGTAATAAGGCAGTCAAAAAGAGATAATTTTTGGCTTCAACAGTGTATATATATATATATATATATATATATATATATATCCAACTTTATCTTAGTTACTATCAGTTCATTTGTATTTTCATTGGAAGAACTAAGCTTGCGGGTATATTTTAAAAGAATAAGGACTATGGCTACATTGAGAGGGAGACTCCAAATGAAGACTCGAACCATGAAAGAAGTTTTATTTCTAAGGAAGCCCTTCAAGAGAAATCCTTGCAAGTTTTGTAAAAGAAAAAGCTCAAGATATGTATGAAGGTAAAATACTTGTAGTGGGTCTTCTTCGTGAGAAGGTATGATAACTTTTGTCTTTAAAATATCTTTCATGTCTAGGGTTACACTATAAAGATTCTCATGTTGTTAATGATGATTGAACTTTAGATCACATCAATCCTTATCTTATTTTCTATCTTTTGTTAATTTCGGTAAAACCCTTAACTTTAGGATTTACTATAAAGCCCTAACTTAGTTAGTGTTTGCTCATAAATTCTAGAACGTATGATGAAATCCTACTCTCTTGATTTTTTGGGTTTGTTGATGTTATGAAATCCTAGATTTTAAGGTTTGTTGTTGATTTCTAGGTTATATGATGAAAACATATATTTTTAAGGTTTGTTGAATTATAGTTTATAGAAAATCCATGTAATAGTTCATATAATATCCTAAGAATGAAACCTTAGGTGTATGTGTTTCTGTATGATTGAGACCGTAGCTTGATCGAGTTGTTTTATACCTAACACTAGAGTTTTGATATTTGTGTTTATGATTTACAAAAAACCCCTCGTAAAGATTGTTATAATATTCTAGGGTATGATAATGAAATCCTAGATGTATAAAATTATTTCACTATAATTAGAACTCTAAGCTAGGGTTTCTGAAAAAAACCATAGAAAAGTTGTGAGGAATCTAGGGTATGAAAGATGTAAGTCTTGTTGTTTGTAAACTGAACTAGGCTTAGTTTTTGGATGTCTAAGGTTTGATCTATTAGTTTTAATAATCATAGATTCTCCCATTATGATGATATTCTAACACTGATAAGATTGATTTAATGCTCCTGTACTTATATGTTTGTGCTTGGTTGTACTTTTTGTTGAATATTTGTAGGTACATAATGTTTAAGATGTTGAAGATATTTACCTACCCCATAATGACTTGATGAACACAATGGAAAGAGGGAGTTGTAAATATCTTGTTGGAATTAAAACTTTTTATCCATGTCAAGTTAGAAAGGATGATGTTCCTAAAGAAATGAAGTACTGAAAGGTTGAAATTCTCTAATGAAATAGTAATGCAAAAGAAAGAGGCTTTGTGACTGGAAGAATAAGATAGTTAATGGACTTTTCCTGTAGTTGGGAATGAACTTGGAAGAATGGAAGTGTATATATTTGTAGTTCGGAGGGAGCTTGAAGAGAATTGAATTTCATCCATAGTTGATGACATGATGAAAATACAATCCTGATGTCTGAGATCAGAGAATAGCTAAAGGAACTATTGACGGTTATTCATGATTGATAAAATTGACTTGAATTAGTTGAAAGTGTTGAGACTCAATTTCGTGCTACTGGAGAAATTAAAGAAGGAAGCTTTAGTCAATATGTATTTGGAATATGTGAAGAAGAAACATTAGAATAGTTGAAGACCATGAAATTGTTTATTATCATATATATATATATATATATATATATATATATATATATATATATATATATATATATATATATATAAATAAAATATTAAAAAATCCCTGTTGAAAAGTTCATGTAATAAAAATTAATAAAGGAAAAATAATACCATGGTTAAGGGACACATATTCTGAGTTGAATGTTCGGCAATGATATCCTAGTGGGCATCACTCGATGTATGTTTTGGCCAAGGAAAATTGGAAAAGGCTAAGGCAAAGGCATTAAAAGGCATTTTTGGCACATTTATTTATGAAGATAAAGGAAATTAGGAGAAAAATAAGGTGAAAGGTCACAAGTTGCATGTGAGGGGGGAATTGAATGAAAATGATGGAAAATCAAGAAAATAGAGGTCTCATTAATAAAAACGCTTCTGAGAATCAGTTAGCAAGCTTTTTTCTAACATTTTTTCAGTTCAAGTTTGGATCTCTCTCATTATTCTCTCTCTCTCACTCCTGATCACTTAGAGTTTCTTGGAGCACTCTAGCTTTAGATCAAGGAAAGGAATGGAAAGGAAAGAAAGGATCAAAGAAGAAGATAAACATCAAGAAGGATCAATAGGAATACCTGCTAATAACATATTGCATGTGTGCTTTCCAAGTTGGTTTTGACATGCATGGCTTTTCATGTTGGTGTATGGTTCTGTTTCTATCAATGGCATGGTTTTTTCAAGCTATGAAAGTGATTTTCGGCCTAGAATTTCCTTTTTCTAGATGTCATGGTGTTGGGATGTTTATTTGGGTTTTGAGCTTTGGTTTTCTAGATGGATTACCAAATCTATGGTAGTGGCCGTTTCAAGTTCCATTCCAAAAGGCCCAGGAATCCCTTGACCGGTTTGGTAGTATACATGGTAAAGCATGAGGGAGAAGTATCAATTTAGGTCCTAGAGATAGGGGTTTGGATTGTGGTAAAGCCTGCAAATCTGGCCTTCGTTGAAGGCTTAATGATCTTATTTGGATTGTGGTAAAGCTTAAGAGACAAGGGGATGGAAATTCCTCAAGGATAGTGATGGATTTTGGATGGAATTCCAAGTTCGTTTCGGTTGTGATTGGAGTACCGGTTTTTGTGTGATCATGGTTTGATGATAGTGGAGGTATTTTAACCTCTAGATTCCCTTAGTATTTCTATGAGATCCCATATCCATTCTTGGAATATGACACAAGGGTGACTAGCTGAAAGAAATCTTTGGTTCAACCATGTCTATGGTCAAGTGGTATGTGGATGCCCCAAACCTGGTTGGATTTGCTTATGATTAAGCTATGCTCTATTAAATTTGTACTTGTTTATATGTGGATTTAATGTTTGTCATATCTCTGATATTTACATGGTTTTATGTTGGTTTTAAGCATGGTTAAATGAGTGGTTCATGTCAAGGTTATTTCATGTATTTACTTCTAATTCTTAAATGGATGGATGCAAGACCTAATTGACAATATAATATTAGATATCATTTAATGGGATTGAATTGCATTAAGTAAGTCATTCATCTATGACCATTTCCATGAGAGGTAGTCGTAATTGACTAATTTCTCATGATTTTCGAATAGTCCACTTAGCACTCATTGCAGCGGGTGATGCTCACAAGGGTGAAGCATATGGGGTAGCAAGCTAAGTGGGCTTGATTATGGGGAAACTCCATAGTTAAGCGCGCTTGATCCAAAGAAGATTTGGGATGGGTGACCTCCCAGGAAGGCCTGGTTAATACTAGGTGTAGGCCCCAAAAGTGATGATCGACAGTATGTTATTTATTTCACTAGTTTCAATCCCACTTCTTCACCCCTATAAGCATCACCTGATACAATAAGGGATAAGTGGAATATTAAAAAATCATGAGAAATTAGTTAGTTACAACTATCTCTCATGGAATGGTCATAGATGAATGACTTACTTAACGTAGTTGAATCCCAAAAAAATATATCTAACATAATGCACTCCAGAAACCACCAATACTTGATGATATAATAGTTCGATGGAGAAGGAGGTGATCCTTATGGTTATTTTTCATAAGTTCTTTTAGTCATTTATGCTTTGTCTTGTATCTTAGACTTGTACGTTGCATTGATGCCAAGTGTTTGATAGAATTTCAGTCTCAGTTGTGGATGCTTAGGATTAATCCTAAGGCCAAGTTTTGATTTGTCTCTCTTTTCATCATGTATTAGATTGATTATGGATGTTGTAAAAAGTTATGGGTAGGGGCCAAGATTGTGGGCTAGAAAAGTGGATCAAATTTTGGGGTCACTGGCATAGGTCTACTAAAAAGAGTCCATTGATGCTAGCACATAGTCCTATCAAAGTGAATTTAGCTTCTGGTTGTTGTATTTACTATAACATGAGGTTACCTTGAGTTAAAATGCTTAAAACATCAATGGGACACAGGGGAAGGATGTATGACTAGCTGACATTTCTCCTAGTGGTATTACCGCTGATGTGGATGGGTTTGTTTGATGAGTTCTATCAATTCCATTTCCTTAAGGTTGCCAAGAATATTGAATCCATTATAGTGAGCTCTCTCATCATATGTCTTCCCTGCATGGTTGGTTTCCTGGGTAGACCTAGGAGGAGGGGGGTGTTACAAATTGGTATTAGAGCATGGTTGCTCTCTCCTTGGGTGAATCTGTAACCATGTGTGGTTATTTATTAGTATCAAAGCATGGTTCACCCCTCAGACTCGATGAGCTATTTATGGTCATGCATGCATATGAGTCGCATGTGTGTCTCTTATAATTTCATTCCATGTGCTTATTGCATTGCGTAATATTGAACATGATTGTAGTAAGGTTATCATGAGGAATTTGATGTAGAATCTATGGAATGCATTGTCAGGAGTAAATGATTGTTTATATGATTATATATAGCTTTATTACATCCTTGTATGTTGTGTTGCATTCTTGGTTATTTGATTACATGTATCAGTCTTGTAGGTAGATTATAAGAATTGATCGCTTATGCTCGACTACATGCGATTATGCATATGTGTAGTTGATTAGGAATTTATTATTCAGGTTGATAGTTGTAGGAGGCAATGTGTACAATGGAGTGATGGTAGCTTTCATGCAGGAGGTGATATCATGCATTGTTGATACAGCCTTGCAACGAAGACTTGACCCTATCTAGAATGATGTTTATGTGTTGATGCACTTGTTTGATATATGTCTATATGTTATTATGGTTTTTTTATAGGTGCATGAATCTCATTTCATGATATTTCAGACAAGGTATCCTCCCTAAGTCATACTAAGGTGCACTGATTTATGGTGATTTGGTTTAGTTGAAATAGTATGCCTTTTAGGAAAGACATTAGATGGCTAACAAGGTGGTAGACTACATACAATCTCCCTATGAAACAAATGAGTATCATGGTGTGGAGAACTCCTTTGACTTTGTGAAAACATTGAGAATCCTGAAGGAAGAAATAAGGAGTTGCAAAGCAAACAATGAAAAAAATCATGTAGGCAGATGAGAAACAAGCAGAGGTGAATCCGATACTACTTCAGAGTTGGTTAGATTTTCAACAAAAGGGACCACTTCAAATCAGCCATGGACATGAGGAAAAAACCAATGGGGCATATAGAAATAGGTCTCCTAGTAGAAATAGGTTTGATAGATTAGACATGATTAGAGATGGTAGGATGTTGGAGACTCCTAATAAGAGAAGTGATAGATACATGTATTACTATAGTTCTTGTTATGATAATAATCATGATCATCATCGTTATCATCCTTACAGGAGGAGTGATAGGGGATACATATCAGATGATTTTAGGAAATAAAGTCCACCCACCTTCGATAGAGAAGCAAAGAAATTGTAAGATGCAAAGGCATGATTTCTTGGTATGAAGAAATTGTTCTAATTGCATTATTATTTAGAAAACATGAAAGAAAAATAGCCACTTTTAGTCTCAAAAGTAAAGTGAATATCTGGTGGGAAGACTTGAATAATGTCAAAGGTATACATGAGGAATATTTTAATTGGCATAAGTTTGAAAGACTCTTTTAGAGGAATTACTTGTTTGAGAGGTTCTATGATGATAGGGCTAAGGAGTTTTATTAATTATGGATGGGTTATATTATAGATGAGGAGTATACTAGTATATTTTTGGAGTTACTGAGATATTTGCCTTACCTCAGGGAGGAGAAGGACAAGGTTCATAGATTGATCAATGGATTTCTAGTTGCATATAGAGATTAGATTGAGTTTGATGAGTCTAGATCATTGGAGAAGGCCATTTGAAAGTTGAAGCATTGTTATGAGCAGTTGAGCCTAAACATGTGATCTCGATTTAAACAATAATGCAAAAAATTATAGATATAATCATAAATACAAATATGCAATAGAAATAACACTTCTTTTCATTAATACGAAATACTAAAATATGCATACAAACATAATGGAAATAAGACTAGCTTGGGTGATGGTAACTGATCACTGAGAAGAGATGTGGTGGCTAGATTCCTTTGAACTAAGTTACAATGAGGCTCAAGGGCCATTTTATTATTGTAAAGTAAGAGAAAACCATAAATAACCAAAACCCTAGCCTGAGGAGATGTAACACCAAGAGTTTATGGTCTCGTTTGGGTTACTAAGGCAGCCAATTTCCTGGGGTCGTAACTTGGTCATATTATCTTCGTTTGACACGTATCATACCTCATTGGAAATATCTCTTTGAGGACTATAGCTGTTGAGGTGATTTCTTAGAAAATCCCCAAGCCATTTAGCCAAAAAACATCGTTTAGGGCCTCAAAATGACTTCGAATGTTCAGGACCCAAAAAATTGCTAAAAATAGTAAATTCTGCTACAATTACGAAAACTGAAAAACTGAAAGAGACAGTGGCGGGTGTCCAAGTGGAGTAGGCAAGTGGCCACCAACATCCACCTGGATCAACGTGACTTAGATAGAAATGATAAAGCTAAATGAAAATGGCCACCAAAGGGAGGAAGGCCTCAAGATGCAAGTGAGGAAGAAAATGTAGGTCCTTACAAGAGATTCAATTCAGCTGAGAAGGGACACATAGAGAAGCATGCTAGAGGTGGTGGTAGGGAACCATTGCAATGTTGGATATGTGGTAAGGATCATCATAAGAGGGATTGTCCATAGTATCAGAGTAGTGGTAGCCAACCATCTAGATTCCCTGTCATTTAGATTCAGTCGGTCAGATAAATAACTAAACCCACTATGATCACTCTTGAATGTAAAACTTCTACCAATAATATAATGTCTCCACATCTTCAATGCATGTATAATCGCTACTAACTCAAGATCATGTATTGTATAGTTCTGCTCATGTTCATTCCATTTCCATGAATCATAACACACTACTTGTCTGTCTTGCATGCAAACTCCACCAAATCATCTCTTGCAAGAATCTATACATACTAAAAACTCATTGTATAGATCTACAATCCTTAGCATTGGTGCATGTGTCAAGAACTTCTTAAGCTACTCAAAACTAGCCTCACATTCTTCTATCCATTCAAAATTCTTAGATTTCTACTGCAATGACATGATAGGATATGCAATGCATGCAAAGTTTTTGATGAACCTCCTTTAGTAACCTACTAATCCCATGAATGATCTCACCTCCTCCACATTCTTAGGAGCTACGCACTCAATAATATCCCTTATCTTTTCTAGATCCACTACTATGCCAACATTGGAGACAACATGACCCAAGTAATGTAACTTGGTCTGAAGGAAACTGCACTTGCTAAGATTACCATACAACTAATGCTCTCTTAGTAATCACATCACTATTGTTAAGTGCTTGGCATGGTCTTCCTCATTCTTAGAATATACCAATATGTCATTAATGAATAGAATAAAAAACTTATCCAAACAAGGATGCAACAAACTATTCATCACAAACATGAATGTAGTTGAAGCATTAGTGAAATCGAATGGAACAACAATAAACTCATAATTCCCATACCTGGTCCTAAAGACAATCTTGAATATATCCTCTTCCTTGATGCAAATTAGACTATATCTTGATCTCAAGTTGATCTTAGAGATCATTATTTCTCCCTTCAACTAATCAAACAAATCATCAATCCTTGGAAAAGGGTACCTATTCTTGATTAGTACCTCACTCAACTGCCTACAGTTAATGCATAATCTAAGGTACCATATTTCTTCTTTAGAACAAACACTAGTACACCCCAAGCCGATACACTAGGTTTGATGTATCCTTTCTCCAACATCTCTTTTAGCTACAACTTCAAATCTACTAACTCAGGTTTTCTCATCCTATAATGTGATTTTGATGTTGGACCTGCCCCTAGCACCAACTCAATAGAAATGTCTACTTACCTGTGAGGTGGAAAATCTGAAATGTCCTCAAGAAATACATCCTGAAACTATTGCAAAACCAGGTACCATCTTAACACATCGGCATCCTCAACCTCCTTACCCTTTTCACTAGAAATGTGTATTACAAACATCACACAACCTCTTATGGAATTACACTTAGCCTACATAGCAATAACCATCTTCATTGATGTAGGATTCTTCTTTGCCTTTAAAGTCCTACTTTCCCCACTATCATACAGATACTCAATGACCTTTTCAAAAAAATTCAATTTGGTTCTGTGAAGGTATAGCCAATCCATACCCAAAATCATACTATACAATCCCAGTGGAAATACATTAAAATGTGTTGCTATAGGAATGCCATTTAACTCAAATGCACAAGCTCATACCTAATGATGAACTAGTTTCCTTGTACTATAGCCAACTGTATTAACCAACATTTTTCATTCACTTCTTTTTTGAAACAACACTTATCCAACATGTTAGGATTAATATAACTGCAGTTAAATCCAAGAACAATCAAAATATAAAAAAACTTGATCACAAAGCTTATCATCCATCTCTACGATCGAATTCTCATGATCTGCCTTCCTGTTTTCCATAGCTGCATAGATCCGAGGAATTATATGACCAACATCACCAACTCTATGCACCTCCTGAGCACTCTAAATGGGGTCTACCACTACTCTGATACTATGGACAATCCCTCTTATGATGATCCTTACCACATATCCAACATTGCAATGGTTCCCTACCACCACCT
>Ga0115851_100052_pt1 | contig 30560 bp, 23 predicted proteins | sample InSIn2gowninarea_FD_83865 | JGI IMG/M metagenome (GOLD analysis project Ga0115851, IMG submission 83865)
CATATAAAAAATGCGTAACAATGATCTCATAATCTTATGTGTCTGGTATGCATGTTTGGTAATAATTGTTTATATTTTGTCATGTTTCTTATCTTTCAATTTTTGCATCTTATTTTGCATGTTTTATGATGTCGATGGCATGTGAACCTTAAAGACATTGATATCATTATTCTTGCATCCAACTAAATGGAAATTATGTGAATGTATTACTTATGATTTATTTCATCAGATATGATGAAGGTATGTATTCATTATTATTATAGTTGGTATATTTTAGATGTATACTTTAGTATTTGATTTGTAGAGAAATAGCGTTGTATTCATTGCATTACACATTATTTTCTATCTGCATTTTTTGTGAACTCGCTATCTCGAACAATCTTTTTCCTCCTATTCTAGATCTTACAAATTTTTGAAATGGATCCAACTACATCGATATCATGCTTTACATGTTCATAAGGCATTGACATTGTGCAAAAGGGCACAGCATATGAAACAACAATTCCAACAAATTATGCAATAAATGATGCAATTTAGTTAGATCATGGCTTAGTTTGCTCCCTAGCCATCACTAGTACAAAAGTAGCAATATATGACTAAATAAACTACTAAATATTATAGATAAATGACTATTTTTGATCACATGACCATTAGTAGTTTATTTCCATTCATTTATCTTATGACCAAATTTATGACTAAACTATGTTAGTTATTTATTTGGTTATTGATTTAGTCATGAATTTAGTAGTATATTTAGTCACCAATTTATTCATGAATTTAGTAGTATATTTAGTCATTGATTTAATCATATATTTAGTCATCGATTTATTCATATATCTATTCATTCATTTAATCATATATTTAGTCATTAATTTAATTGCATATTTAGTCATATATTTAGTCATTGCAATCATCATATATGTAGTCATTGCATTAGTCATAAATTTAGTCATTTTATTTATTGATTACCATTAGTTGGTAATAAACAAATTCATGAAATAAATAATTTATTAAATACCATAGATTTTATAATGCAAAAATAGCATAATATTAAACTTGAACTAAAAACATAAAAGTATTACACATTTGAACAAGATACAATAAGCTAAAATTAAAGGATTGATTCAACATCATGAAAAATAAAGGTAATGTGCAATTAAAAAATATTAATAGAAATATACATATCAAATTATAATATGTCAAATATGTCTAAGAGTGTATATGTAAATATAATAAGAAATATCAAAGTTGTATAATAGTTTCCAACTCTTTCAAACATACCTTTATAATTAAAATCCCTAAACAACAAAAATAAAATACTACATAAAGTAGTGAGCCATGATGTCTAACAACTAGTACATGATAAACATGTTGATCAACTACATAGTCATTTTTTGAAAATACTTTAGTGGCCATCATGTGAAGGATCCCTCTTTCTCTTTCAAGAAAGTAGCTCCATCTATTTTGTCCTCATAAGCAAGGGGTACATTACTTGTAACCTTTAAAATGTTTACATTTGCATCTCTTGTTCCTTTCAAGTTGACTCCATGTATAATTGATATAGAGTGAATTCATCCAATGCCCACAACATCACCATTAAATGGATCCAATACCTTAACTTTATCCCCTTCTTTGAGTTTATCAATACATTTCTACATAAAGAAAAAATAGTAACACATTATATCAATAAGTTATGAAATGACACAAATATAAACAATTATTACCAAACATGCATACCAGACACATAAGATTATGAGATCATTGTTACGCATTTTTTATATGATCACCATGACTATTTAGGATCATATAAATTCATTCTACCTTAAGAAGTTTCACCAAATGACCTATAGATCACAAGTAATCTTTAATAGAAATAAAAACATGGTAGCCATCATGCTATTTTATACGACTTTAGAAAGATGATAATAACACTAAAATGTACAATAGTACTACAATAGCTTCCTAGTTATTTTTTCCACATATACAAAGAATCTTTCCCTTTAAAACTTATAAGACATAATAAGAGCACTAAATGAAAGTAGTGGTTACTTAACACCGCAATCACTATTTGAATCATTTACAACAATATACATCGAACTCAATAGCTGGTTTTATACTCAAAAATACATAACACAAATGGAAACATAGCCCATTAACTCCCTTAAAAAATTACTCTTCTATCATAAGATAAAGTAATAACTTTACTATGGAACTCCTTTTAAAGGCCAAACTATCACTTATATCATCAAGAAATGTACAAATGGAAAGACATGCAATTCTGAAAAATTATAATAGGATATGTAAACATAACATAACCAATCCATAGTTCATTTATTGTTACAACTTTAAAATTTTGGAAAATAAATTTCCCACTTTGAAAAATGGAGCAATCCTCCCAATGTTACTATCCAAATCCATATAACTAATTGAGTTTCCCAAAGTAAATTATCATTGCTAAAAGAAAAGATCTCTAACATGGATTTATCACAATAAATCCAACTAGTTATAATAGTAACAAGAACCACAAAAAGGTTCAAAACTACTCAAGAGAAAATCCACACAAAATAGTGAAAACGGAACTAACAAAGCTCACTCCATAGGAAAATTTGTTTATGAAAATGAAATACAACTGAGTGTGAGATTTTTCAATCTCAGTGAGTTCAGGATTCAACCAAAAATGCCAATAAATTTTTGTAAATAATTAGAACACCATCTACATGTAAGTTAGTATCCTTGCAAAGGCATGCATATAAGGAGGAATAACAAATTTATCTTCCAAAATGAAATAACAGTAATGACATGTTGAATAAGATATGTTGTAGTAAAGTATGATTCTTTTATGCAACATGTGTCACAAAAATATAATGCATAAAAAAACTTCAGCAAATTAAAGTGAGTATATCTGTCTACCCATGCAAAATGAGTATTATAGAACCAATTTAAAAATCATACATTATCATTCAGAGTAGATGATATTAATAGAAAAATATGATACAAGAATGTATATCTATTTTATCTTTATTTTAAACATATTTCAATTAGTTTTTGAATTAGCTTACAATTTTTACATTCAAAAAGGAAGGTGTTGGGGGTTTATTGATCATGGAGACAATCTCAAATTGTACCATGATCAATTTTGCCTATGGTTTTGTTCCTAGTAAATTCGATCCCATTCCCAGAAACTTATTGAATGTACAAGAAAATAGTCTAAATCCTCATAGGGTTGTTCAATAATTATGTTTTAGAATTAAGCATATTTTTATTTTAAATGTAATAAATTACAAAAATAAAATGTTTCTTATTATTTTTGTAATGATGTTGGTGCTATGGTGTTTCTTTCCAGGATCAATCATTGGCATAATCGATCAAGACCCAAAAACTCACCTCAATCCTTAGCCAGATGAAACTTTTATCCAAAAAAATTATGAACCCATTTTCAGCCTCATGAACTACATAGGGATAGGGTTCTAAATCCTCAAATCAACCCAAATAATGAGAAACTAGTGTAAGATAAAATCTCTTGGTGATTTTGTTCTCACAAGATTAAGGAAAAACCATGATAATGATAAGAAATGAAAGCCCAGCATGGATGTAATCCAAAATAATAATTTTTTTTCTTTTTGTAATGATTAAATAAGTACCCATCATGAATTTTGAAACCATGATACAAGTTTCATCTCTGAAATTCAAAAATGCCAATCAAGGATTAAAAGAATACTCACCCAAAATCATAACATAGGTCTAGAAGCCTGCGTATAGGGTTCCAACTCCTCTCTCTAGCCAAAATGCAATTCCCCCAACTAGAATCAAATATTAAAACCCAAAAACATGAGCTTTTATTAGATATGAAACTCAGGGTTTGATTTTAAACCCATCAAATTGGATACGAAGTGCCAAAGAGCTCCCATGACATGCAGATTTTGAGTTCCATCTTCCCTCGCATCCCCAAGACACTCTCTCATCCCCAAAATCATGATTTGTAATTCCATAAGGCTCCTACAATGTGGGTATAATATATTCACCACATTTTGTTACACCCCCATGCGATTTGCAGCACCAAAACAACAAATGCAGTAGGAGAAATCAACTTGTAGGCTCAAAAAATTGCTCACAAACCCATCCATGATGGCCTAAAATAGTTTATTTGACTTCTACAAGCATGGTGATTAGGTTTTCCCTCTCATATCTCCTTCTCCCATCTTCCAAACATTGCAAGCTAAATGATTAGGGTTTCAATGAATATGGAGGATTTTGTTTCCCTAATTATGTTTTCACTTTCCAAGCTAGATACCCAACACTTGGAGAAAAATTAAGACATTTAATTTATTCCCCTTAGGCTTAAAATTCAATGCCTTTTTCATGGTTAAAATTACACAACACACTCCCCTATAGTATTATGGTGTAATAAAATTTAACTTTGCAAGTTAAGGGTGGTCCTTTACATTTTTTTATTTTATAAGGTAACTGAAATACAAATGAAATGATCTCCCTGAGAATATATTTTCCAAGGTGGCCCACTACAATACAATAATTTGATCACTTCACACATTTCAAACTAAATGCTTTTCAACTTTTTTTTATATGTAAAAATTAATACTAAAAATACGCCTTCAAATACTCAATTGCTTGAAAGCTATATTATATCAATTTTAAGCAATAAATTTGAGTTTTACTATCGAAAGATGTAGAAGGATAAAAGGCACAAAAAGGGGTTATGACACAATCATTTTTAGTTTGGCACCTTTCAACTTTTAGTCCTATTAGTTTGAGTGTATCACTAACTCCTACCAATCACAAGATGAAGAAATGTTTATAAAATTTTATTAATATTATGTGGATTAAATTATTAATAGCATTTGGAAGAAAGTTATTCTTTGATATTTTATTACATATATTTATCCTTCAAATATTAATGTTGAATAAAAAAATCTTTCACAAAAAAATGACCTTGAGGTATAAAATTTAAAAATTTATGATTGGTAAGTTACATAGAATAAATATTGAGGGTATTTATTTAAGGCATTTGAAGAAAATAAAACTAAAACTATTTTGGATCAATTTCATAATAAATAAAAGGGAAAGGTCATTCTTAAAGTAATATATTAACTTACGAAATTGTTGAAGCTAGATATTATTGACCTAATATGTTTGAAGATACAATGATGCTTAAAATTGTCATGTTTCTTAAATTACAAACCTTATGATTTTACCTTGTGATTTTACTTGATGACTAAATTGGTCTTTTTTTTAGTCATATATAATTATGAATTACAAATAATTAGTATAATTTGATTAGTTTTAGTGACATGATTAATATTTTTAGTCACATGATTAAAATTTTTAGTCACATAGTCATATATCTACAAAAATTCTACTAGTGGCATAGGCATTTCCTAGTAATACTCAATCAACTTTTGAGGCTACCTTAGCAGCAAGAATTTCAAAGCTTGAAAATGATAAGATATCTCAGAGTAAGAATGAATACCATGATGCTATATTCACCAAACCCTTATCAACAAATATCCGCAATTATCCCCTACCACCCAACCTCAAGGCCCCCAAGTTCAATACATTTAATGGTGAATAAGACCTGAAATAATATCTTATTAACTTTTAGGAGAAGTGTTTGTTAAAATTAGGATTTAAGGAGAAGTTTATGATGAAATATTTCCCAAGGAGGTTGAAGGGTGATGCCATTAAATGGTTCTATAAATTTCCTAAGGGATCTATAGATTCATTCCACTCATAGGTAAAGGTATTTATGAATCAGTATAAGCATAATATCAAAGAATATTACATAATTATAGAATTATGTGCCTTGCACCAAGGAAGAAATGAAATCTTAAAAAAGTACATTTGTAGATTCAAAAATTTATGGAAATCCATTCACATTCATTTAGATGAAAAAGAAATTTATGGTATTTTTGTTGATTCTATTCTTCTAGTTATTAAGCAAAATGCTATTGATTATATTGAGTTGGGTTTTGGAATCATGACTAAATGCATTTTGGAAAAAGAAAAAGTGTTGATTGAGCTTGGTTTACTCAAGTATGCAAATTCCACATACAAAAAAGATAATAGAAAACCATATGTGAAAAAGAGGAAAAGAATATAAATATGGTTGAAACACCTGCTCTCACTAGATCTGCTACAGTAAGAAATTGTACATTTACTTTTCCTATTCAACCAAGGCTTCTTCTGTAGGATTTGGTTAAAAAGAGCTTTTCAAATCCATTAGAAAGAATGGTAAAGGATGATAATGTGTCCATGGGTAATTCATATTCTTATCGTACCTATCATCAAATAAGAGGACACTCTACAAATAGTTACAAAGCTTGAGAGGAAAATATATTGGATCTTATTGCTCAAGAAAAGTATCAAATAAAGGAGAATGCTTCAGATTCAAATCAAGAAATGAATATTATATCAATGAATGAACAAATTTTCTCTAACCATAAGAGAGTTCACCCAAGATCCATCCCAAACCCAGTTACAATCGAATAAGTTAGTCTCCCACATGATCCAAAATCTTATAGCATGATATAATAATTGAAAACTATTCCTACTACTATTAGCTTTTATGATATTATTAGTACATTATGGAAACATAGGGAGGTATTGTATGTATTTTTAAAAAAGGAAATGATACCTACAAATATTTCTACCACTTTTTTTTTCTAAAAAACTTTAATCTATCAAATATTGTGATGCAATTTCATTCTTTAAAACTAAAATAATTAGCAAGGAACTCAGTTTTGAATGTTTACCACTTTATATCACACCTATGATACATGAATTTAAAATAAAAGAGCAATGGTAGATCCTAGTTCAGCTGTTAATGTTTGTTCCCAAAACTTCCTAGAGAAACTCCAAGATAATGATATTACTATTCCCCTTTTAGAAGAACCAACTTTTCACATAATAGCCTATGATAGTTCATCCAAAAAACTACTTGGCTTGGTCACACGTATAGTCACATTGGGCCTTAGAATTGCTCAAGCAAATTTCATGTTATGAATGGCAAACTTTCATGTAATCTACTCCTAGGGAGACCTTGGTTACATGACATGGGTACAATACCTTCTATAGTACATGGGTATTTAAAGTATGAATATGAGGGAAATATACATAAAATCATAGGGGATCCAAAACCATATGCATTGTGTAATTTAGCAAATTTGGATATTGAAGGATTGGATTTAACTTATCCTAAGTTTTAGATTGTTTAAAAATAAGTTGAATGAACACTAATAACACTAGAAAAAGAAGTGCAGGTTGTAGACACAAGTATAAAAATGTACAGAATTGCAAACCTCGACATGTTAGTTTTTGTGAAATATTTAGGTATTCTAAAAATTATGAAAAATTCATAACATCAACATCGTGCTGAGGGTCTTTTAGAGCATCCATGATATGAAAATGAAGGAAAAATAAGTAGTTCCTATTTCACAGCATCTCTGTCTCCAATTCCTATTTAGTCAAGCGATGGTATAGTAAAATAGAACAATTGTAATCTCTTTCTATATCCTTTTATGTATAAAATCATGACTCAAAATTTCAAATGCAAAGGGGGAGGACTGGGAAAGTCAAAATAGGGTATGCCTTCTTTTCCTTAAAATTTAGGAGCAAAAAAATTTAATAAGGGGCTAGGTAGTGATCAAAATATAAATAAAACTTTAGGACCCATTAAGTTTGTTCCAAAATGCAATATAATTGAGCTTTGTGATGAAATTAATGAGGAATTAATATATATTGATGACACTATATCTATTGAGTTTGATTATTTTGCTACTGATGATGGGGGAACATTCATAATTTCCCAAGTTAAATGAAAAAGGAAAGCAACCTATGTTCTTAGTCAATATGGGTATTTTAGAGAAGAAATAAACTTTAATGAAGTGTTTTAGGTACATCAAGTTGATAAACAAGATGTTGATGATCATGAGGTTCCCATTTTAGAAAAATTACCTTCATTACTACAAAAGAAAAAAGATTCAACATTTTCTACTGAAGAATTGATTGATGTCAACATTGGTACAAGTGATCAAGAAAGATTGATAAAAATTGGGGCTACTCTTCCAACCCCACGATAAGAAGGGTACAAAAATAAGTTTATTGAATAACTTAAGAACTTTTCATGGTCTTATTATGATATACCTATATCAGATACATCTTTTATCATGCATAGTTTACCAATAAAAGAGGAAGCAAATCATGATAAACAAAAACCAAGAAAGATACATCCTTTAAAAGCATTGTTAGTCAAGAAAGAGATTGAAAAATATTTGAATTTTGGTTTCATTAGGCCAATAGATTATTCAGAATGGATGGGTGATATTGTTCTTATTACTAAACCAAATGGAGAAATAATAACCTATATTAACTTTAGAGATATCAAAATGCTTGTACAAAAGATGATTTTCCATTGCCAAATATTGATATGATTATAGATAGTATTATTGGCCATGATGCTTTATCTTTTATGGATGGATTTTTGGGTTATAATCAAATTCTAATCAATCCAATTGATCAACATAAAATGAATTTTACTACACCATGGATAAAGTTTTGTTAGAAATTTATATCCTTTGGATTGAAAAATGTAGGTGCAACCTATCAACGTGCAATGGTCACTATGTTTCATGAGCACATTCATTAATCTATAGAGGTTTATGTTGATGATATATTCGTGAAATCAAAGTAGGTACATGATAATTTAGATTTTCTTAAAGAGGTATTTGGCATTCTTAAGAAATACAAGCTTAGACTTAAGCCATAAAAGTGTGGTTTTGGTATTACTTCAAAACGTTTGCTAGGATTCATGGTTTCTAAAAGAGGTATTCAAGTGGATCCCAGAAAGGTAAATGCCATTATTAGCATGCAACCTCCAAAGAATCTAAAATAATTAAGGAGCCTCTAAGGTAAGATAATGTAGGTAAGAAGATTCATTTCACAACTTGGAGATAAATGTTTAACTTCCACTCATTTGTTGAAAAAGTATGTTAAATTTGTATGGAATGAGAAATATCAAAAAGTATTTGAAGATATAAAATAATTTTTACTTAATCCTCCCATCCTAGTACCCATGGATTTTAGAAAAGAAGCATATCTTTACATTTTAGCTACAATGGTTACCTTGGGGGAAATATTTTTCCAATAAGATGATGAAAGAAGGAGAGATAAATTTTTTATAATAAGGGTAAATTATATTATCAAAAGCAATAAGGGGTTTTTTTCGAACCCCCAGAAAACTAGTCACAAAATGGTTTCTAAAATAGAAAACTGCTACCCAGCTATACCTGGTGGTAGCTAATAAAATAATTAAAAAAATAAGTTCAGATGCTACCCAGCTATAACCTATTGGTAGCCCTAATGAAACCTACTTTGTAAATTGTATTCATAGAAAATCATCAAATTGTAGTCAAAATAAATTTGAATCATCGATGAGATGCAACCCAATTTTCTCTTTATTGATGCAATATCCTAATCAAGAAATCCTTTATTCATACCAAAGGTGGGTTGATATTTGTTGATTTGATGTTAATTGCTTTCCATTCACTATATCATGTTCAGTGAGTTTCTCTCTAGTCTCTCCTTGGGATGGTCTCCCTACATGTCTTTGTCTAACATTTGCTATTATTTTAGAGTTTAGTATATTTTATGATGGGATTCCATTTTGGATTTATTCTTGTTGTGTTGTTGTTTCTTGACTATCTTCATTCCTTGCTTTTTTTATCACCCTGCTTATTCTTTCTCCATCTTCCCCTTCCACAACTAAAGGAGAGACTAATTTGCTATCTTAGCAAAACTCTCATAAATTATGAAACAAGGTACACTCCCATGGAAAAACTATGCTTTTGTATATTTTTTAGAACTAAAAAATTGAGGCATTACCTATTATATTGCACTACATATGTGTTAGCCTAGTTAATTCATTGAAATATAGCATAGTTAAGTATCAATTATCAAGAAGAGTAGAAAAATAGTTAATGTTATTGCAAGAATTTAACATCAATGTCATTAAGAAAGAGTAAATAAAATGCCAAGCAATAACAGATTTGATAGTAGAGTTCCCTCATAATGATGGGTCTATCATGCATGAAGAGTTTCCAAATGATTATGATCTGTATACATCTCATTTAGAGTGTATACATCATGGTGGAGTGGATCCACACCATTACAGTGATCAATGAGAGATTTTATATGAGTTCATGTGTTATAGGAAGATGAACCCAAATCCTAGATGTCGTATTTTGATAAATCAAAGTATATAGATGGGGCAAGATTAGGTATTGTCTTAGGCTCTCCAACTAATGATGTTATTCCCATGACATATAAAATTGGATTTAAGTTCTCTAACAATATGTCATAATATGAGGCTTTGATATTTGGTTTAAAGGTAGTTATCCTTTTAAAATTAGAGGATTTGGATATATATGGTGATTCAGAATTTTTCATTAATCAAGTTAATGATATATACAACATAAAAAGATGAAAAACTATTCCCCTATAAGGTAGTAGTGTTTGAGCTCCTTCATAAGTTTGAAAGGTATAATATTGATACTATTTCAAGAATAAATAATATGTATGCAAATACAATGGCAAGTGAATCTTCTTTAGCTCTAATAGAAATAGAAAATGAGGATACAATTTTGAATATTAAGCATCTAGCTTAACCTTCTTATGTAGAAAATGATAGTGATATAGAAATGTATTATATTTCTCAATATGAGATTGATCCATCATGGTATGGGGATACTTATATATATTTGAAAAATCAACCCATACCATAAGACTATGATAGAAGAAAATGGATTAGATTAAAGATAAAAACTCTTAAATATGTCATAATTGGAGAAGTGTTATATAGGAGATCATTTTATGGAACTTTATTGAGATATATTACATAATATTATAATCAAAATAATAATTATCTTAGTTATTAATAAAATAATGAAATTATCCATTTAACTAAAAATAAATAGAAATTAATGATATGAACTATGAAAAATAATCAAATTAACCTTAACCTATCAAAACTACATTAACAAAAGATACAAACCTATACTTTACTTATGATAATGAATGAAGCCGAGATTCAATTGAGAGAGGATGAATGATGAGCTTCTCAAAAATATGGAACCATCAATCTAACCTCAACCCAAAGATGGTGCCAAAAATGTAATGACAATGCTAGGATACCTTTCTAAAATGCCTTAACTTCAATCTTGATGTCATCATCCCACCTTAGATGCACTGAATCTCGATCGCGAAGGAAAAAAATATCACAAGAATGTAGAGCTTAGAGTATAAAAAAATCCAAAGATGATAGGTAGCATTTAGAAACATCAATCAAGATTGACACAAGTATATTACCACCTATCAAGGATTTGGGATTACATAATGTCATATCATATCTTTTATCATGCACAACCCCTCCACCTTTATAGGAAATAGGTCTAGTACTAAGGTGCCTCCATAAACTTATTATGATGCTAAGCTGACTTGTTACCAAAAAATATAAAGGTAGATGAGAGTGCATATGGAAAAGAGAATTTATTTAATAAATTAAATAAATCATTTCAAATATCAAAAAAGGCACTTTAATTAAATCAAAATTCCTTTTTAGATGTTAACGGATGCCCCACTTTGAATATTTTTGGATGCTTTTGAGCAAAAGGAAGTCAAAAATAGAATTCTAAGTATAACAAGATAAGTAAGAAAATACTCCTTGAAAAGTTGTGACATGGTGGTGTTGATCAATATAATATAAACTTAAGGTTTGGTATGGTATAGTTCTCCATTGCCTACAATAGTAGGGTCCTTGAAAGAGTAGAAGGTGGTGGGACAATGCACTTGTAATGGTTTTTCTACCCAATCTTCAAGTTATAGGCCGATTTCTATATATGAAAAAGGTCAAAAGTAACTAAAAAGGGATAAATGAGGTAAAGAGTAATAGGAAAGAGACTAAAATATAAATTACTAAAAATAAGATAAAAATAATTATCCTAGGCATTACCACACATGTAGTAATCCATTACCAAGATTAAGAATATAATGACTATCTTTCCCTTGGGGTTTCGCAGTTGCAATACATAGCCACAACTTAGGAAAATGATTCATATGTAATGCTTACAAAATATAATAATAGCCACAAATTTCAGAGGGAAAAATATCACTCTATTGTATTATCATATATGAAAATACTTCTCACACTAGAAAATTTTGCTAAAATGTTTGACCTCATGGACCTCTAATAGTACACTATTTATACTACTCAATTTACAGAAAGGGTGGTTGTCTGCCATTAATAACTACAACTAACTCTTTGACTAGGAATAGTGCAAACTTAAATATATACAATACGTACAAAGTAATTTACAACTATAACTAATTATATAATAAGGTCCTAATTTAGTGATAAGGCTTGGGGATCCATAGCCTTCAATCTTCATACTAGTATATTCACAATCCATCACTCTTTATCTTTGACCATGGTGAATCTATGACTAATCCTACATTTATGAGGTATGGTTCACCATTTTGATAGGTACAATCAATCTATCTTTACATTCGGAGGCCCCCTAACTCTTTGCAACCACTAAATATCTTTGTTCTATAACTCCAAGTTGTAACCATTGTAAGGGTGAAGGATGTTATATCATTCAAACTTGAGGGTGAACTATTGCTACCATGTGGAAATGAGTTCTGTTTGACATGTTGGTAGAGTCTCAAGGATCATACACTCTTGATTAAGTGTACTTTGGTGTTCCCTTATTCTTACAGTCTGTATTCATGCTTAGCGAGTCTTATCTTGCTTTGGCAAGTCTTGTTGAATATCCTAGAAGTATTACCACCCATAGATTTTATTCAAAAGTTATGACATCATACATTAAATTTGGTGAGCCTTGTTGAATGCATCATTGTAATATCCCCCATCGTTAGGATATTTTGGATTACTTGGTAATGAAAGGAGTTAAAGCTTGATGATTTTCATCAAGAAGTATGATGTCAGCTCTATATTTTCATGGGCCCTATTTCACTTTACCTTAATGATAACACCCGGGTATGTGACTTAACCAGTACTAATGATTATGTACAATAATACTTGGAAATAATCCTTGGATTAAACAAGACTAAAACCTAAGTGACAAGACTCAAAATAGGGCTTGAACTTGACCTTCAATACATAAATAAATTATATACAACTACACTTGGTAATGAGATCTAAAAAATACTTAGTCAATTTTACAAGATTGACACTCTTTAGCCTATATTTTATATATATATATATATATCCTAGACATGACTATAATACAATTATGTACAAACAACACTCACCTTACAAAATGGCAATTTCAAATGACTCAGTAATATAAAAGACTCTTAAGTAGAGACTGAATATTTATAAAAGAAAGAATAAAGGAGTAAGGATTGGAAAATAAGGAAGGAAATTTATTATGAAATGAATAAATGAAATAATGAAAGATATAAAATAATTTTACCCCTTTAGAGTGTGATTTTGTAAAATAGCTATCTTCTTGAGGCTCTCATGGTTCTTTAACCTGCTAAAAAATAGGATCCTTATTGGCCACTCCCACTCACATGCCCAGTAGTGTCCTTGTTTGGGGCCTCTAGTAGTGGGATCATGTCTATAGGAAGTAGAGAATAGAGTTTCATATAGAGATCCTTAAGATCTTGATTGTCCACCTGTGATAAAATGGGGTATACTTGGAATTTTAAAATATTTTCTTTGAAGCCCATTAATATAGTTTTTAGTCTTCCAGCATGCAAAAATTTTGATATTTCTTCCAATCCAAGTCACTTATTTCTTGTAGGTCTAAGAGTTGCTTCTTAGATAAGGATTGCTCCAAACATTATTTAGTATTTTCCATCCATTGATCGATGTTACTCTGTACATATAATTCTTCCCATAATTTAGGAGGCTTTAATTAAATTAAAGAATGTAAATATAATACATAATCACATGTTAAGTGTTTTATCATAGTTTTCCACTTAGATTAATACTAGGGGGGACTAAAAATATTTCAACATATTTCTACCCACCTTTTTATAGCATATACTTCTTTTAATTAGGGTTGGAAATAAGTTATCTAGAACCTACCTAAATCTATGTTATCATATCAAGATCCCTAGGGTTCTTATTAGCATTTGATCACAAGATTTTGTGAGTCTAAAAAATATGGCAAGTATCTCACTAGAAGTTATGGTTAAGATAATGAAAATACCCAAATTTCAAGCCATCATTGTAAAAGAATTTGAGCCAATAACCCAAGATAAAATTAGTGCTAACTATACTGTATGCTCCAACGATGTTGTGATCACCAACATTGTTATAAGAACTACCATTATCATCAACACCAATGTTGGGAATGATACTTAAATTATTAGAATTTCCATAACTAAGAATATCAAGTTACTAGAAATAAAGGCACATTTTCTCCAAAATTAGTTTAGAATAAGTGTTATCAGTATAAGAATATAAAGGCAATCCCTTGAGAATGGCTATTCATAATGCAATCCTCACCAAAACTAATAAGGAACCTAAATTAGAAAAACTGAATGATGAGAGTGATCCTATCTTTCATATTCAAGGTTTTGAATATAATATAGAGGTTAAATATGGAGTAAATTATTATTTAAAAGCAAACTACTTCCTTATGAGTTTGACTGGTGAAGTACAAAAGTGATTCCACAACTTGGCATCGAGATCTATTACTTCATATCAATAATTGAAGGAGTGATTTAATCGTAATTTCAAGTGTAATGTTAAGAAAATAATAGATTTTTCAAACCTCATCCATTGCAAGCAATGCTAATAAGAAATATTTTGTTATCACCTAGGGTTTTACTCTAAATGAAATAAATACATAAAAACTTTTATTGTTGATTTATCTAAGATAATATTTTTCAAATAAACATACATGAATAAAGGAATATAATAGTGCAGTCATAGAAATAACTAATTACATTGATGTCAAGATGTGAAATAAGCTATACGCATTACAGAGAAAGGCATCAAGTGAAAGATAAATACCTATATTTTCTTACCTATGTTAAAGTCAAGGATAGTGTGGGTGCTAATCTTTGAGAGCTCAGCATGGGTGCAAACGTTCTTGAAGAATGAGTCTCACCAACAAGGATTGTTGAAAATAGAGATAATGACAAGTCAAACTAAACATATGATCATAGAAGTGGGTAAAAAATATTCTATCAAGTGATGAAAAGATTCCAATCTCAATAAGCAATGTTTAGAAACACCCAAGTGTAGGGTATCAACTATCAAGATGTAATCTTGATATGCTTTAACAAGGTTAGAGATACTTACATTTATATCAAGTGTGATATCACCATTTGATACCTTGAATATTGGTTGAAGTCATCCCAATGTACCTAACATAAAACATAAGAATAAAAACCTAAAAAATATGTGATAATAAGGTAATATATGATTAAATATGTGTGTAAAATTGTACCTAATTTGGATCATGTTAAGGGGACCACTTTGAGGTGTCAACAAATGCCCCCCTTTGTAAGTATAATGAAATTTAACCTTGAAATAACATTATGCTTGCAAAGGAAATAAAGGTAAACAAAAGAAAAAATTGACACTTCCCTAGTTTAGCTATCCAAATTATCAAGTATTTGATGATATATATTCCCCCCTCTTTGCCTTGATTGTGAGATGAAATGGCTTGCATGTAGTAGAATAAACCAAGAGAAAAAAATGAAACCTAAAAATGAGAGGCACACACTTCCAAGAACATATATGATTGTTAACTCATAAAATATAAAGCGATGATAATAAGAGTAGCTTAATAACATTTTATCACAAATGATATAGCAATAATGGAGCAAGGATGAAATTAATATAATATGCATACATTGTCTTGAGAACAATAAATACAAAAATACTTAATGTTTCATTCTTAGATGCATACATAAGAAATCATGATAAAGGTATGGCCTCATCATCATGGGGTATATTCCCCATTCCTAGATGAAACACATGCAATCAAAACCATATATGTTAACATCATCATGAGGTGCATGCCCCATTCCTATATGCAACATATGAATCATGAAGAAATACATGGTTATGGTTAGTTGAGACCCAATCAAAAAAGGTGACTCAAATACATGGTTGGTTTGAACATTTCCTAATCATGTTAAGTGGTATATCATTTATCATCATGAGTACATACCCCATTCTTATATATTGACATGAGGTGCTATCATCATCATGAGGTACATTCCCCATTCTTAGATGTGATTTAAGAGTAATGGTTAGTTGAGAACCAATCAACAAAGCTAACTCGATGATGATTGGTTTGAATATTTCCACATCATGCAAATGATTAGATGCAAAGTGTAGATAAGGGTAGGAATACTCCCTACAACGTATCCACTATATTGATGTGTTGTGATTCATCCTAATTTATGCCTTTGTAATCCAACATCTATGCTAGCTTTAGCATCGACATTAGTGAATTTGAATTGAATGCTTGTATTATTGAAACTATAATTTGTAGCATGATATATGATTCTATAAACAATATATTCATACCTAATAGCTACTGATAGAGTACTTGATTCTATGATGAACAAGTTAGACCTAGAATGAATGTGTAGCAAACACATCATTCTTCGATTGGATGTTCGTTTGTGCCTATAAAAGTATTAATATACAAGATATCTTAGTCATATATTAATTCTTAGACCATAATGAGCTAGAGGATCTATGATTTTCAAGTTAAGGATGTGAGTACTAAGGAATGATAGCATGGACAATGGCTAGCCAGCACAAGTGTAAATGTTAGTATAAACATGAAGGTTCGTAGAGAATTTGGTCACCAAACCTTTTAGTAATGAACTCAATTGGCTTGAGGAGATGGAATTTTGAGTTTAAATAGGCTAAAATCATGTTCATTTTTCACTTTCGTTATTTGTAATCAAAGCTATAGTCCAAGGGTTTGGTGAGCTTAGTGAGGTGACTATGAGCACTTCACGTGATCAACATTACAAGGTAAGAGGTTTTTTTTATGAATGGAAGTGATTTTGGTTGGTTTTCTAGTTTTTTGGAAAGGTTTCTGATCCAATTTTGGTTTTCAAAATGAATATTATGGAGCAAGAAAACCATAGAGCATATCTTCTCTGATATAACAGGGTTTCCACCCATGTGGTAGGCATCTAAGTCCATCTTGTTGCTTTTATTTTGCAAAATTTATAAGTTTATTAAAAGAGATAGGCATAATCATATGAAACCTATGGTAGGGTTTTTATACCTAGAGCTTAGACAAATTAGGGTTTAGAGGTAGCATCAAGGCATGAAAATATGATTTTATGGAATCATGGGGGTAAGAAAAAATTTCCCCCAAGTTTCAAAAAATGTTACCATGGGAAGCCCAACATAGGTGCTAATGTTAACATGGGCATTGGTGCAGTAGAGTGAGTTTCAAGGTAGGAAATTCATTTACCTACTATGGTTATAGCTTATGTGTGCTAAAAGTAATAAAATAAAAAAATTTCATCATGTATTGAATGAATGTGTAAGAAAATACTAACATGTACCTTTTTAATTTTTATTGATGTGTCACCAATTTCTTATGAAGCTTGAGCCCATATCTCAGAGTTGGAAAAAGTGTGCAACATGGAAGGATAAGCCCACTGATGATGAGGTTAGTGTGCTTAGGCATGTTGGTATGTAGTGGATCCTTCATGCTCCATATGTTCAAGTGGAAAAGGAGCTACTCATAGCCCTAATGGAGAGGTGGTATGAGAGGAAAAATACATTACACCTTCCTACTAGGAAGATTACCATTGTACCAAATGACATACATAGGATCCTAGAGGTGCTTATGAAGGGGATACATATATTATTTTAGGAGGAGATGATAGATGTGTAGTGCAAGTCATCCATAAAGTAGCTTATTGTACTTGAGGAGTATCAAAAAGGTAAGAAGGGTGCCTTCCTTCATCATTCCTTAAGAGGCAATATGAAGAGGTTTTGGCAAGTTCGATTGATCATGGTAGCATGGATAGATAACATCATTTATCCAAATAAGAATAATGAGGTGTTCCCACTTGGTTTGATATGGGTAGTGTATGAGATGATACAAGGTCATTGGTATGCTTGGTCTCCTTATATTATAATCCAAATTTAAAATGATTTGCATAATTTTGTTATGGTGTAAAAGAGTGGCAAGAGGGTGGCACACTTATTTTTGTTTGAGTGTTGTTCCAATGAGAAAATCATAGTGATTAGGAAAACAGAGCTTCCCATACACAATATAGCTCCTGATCATTTGATGTGGTATTGGTTGGCTAAGATAGGGAAGATAACACAAGTCCATAAGACCATGGTGGCTTATCGTAAGGTCATTAATGGCTTGAAGGGTGGTAAGTATATTACCATGTAGGTTTTAATTTTTGGTTTAGTTTCTTCATTTGTTGGTTAAGGAAGAAAATTGATATATGAATTTAGGTTTTTTTGCAATACATATGATTTATAGACCATATGTAAGGATATGTTACTTGCCAAATGAGATAAGAAATGTATTTGTGGAGTCCTATAGACTTGAGAGGGTTTTGAGGTAGTTTGAGAAGAGACAAAGTATTCCTCCAAAATGAAATTTTATTGTATGGATGGGGAGGTATAGAGAACATGAATCTAACATATTTGATACACCTCCTAGGTGGAAGGATTGGCATCCTCCCTAGGATCATGAATCCAAGAGTGACTCAGATGATGAGGGACTTAGGGAGATGATGTGTCGGATGGGATTCCTTTTGATTAGACTTACTTGACATGGTAGGTTGGAGCTAGACTAGATCCACTCAAACTATATGGCTTGGATCACTTAGTAGAGGCTGCAGAGGGTGAAGGAGATGATGATGAGGAGAAAGATGTGTGGATGGAGGAGCCACTCTAATAGGAGGAAAAGGTGTATGGGATGTACCAATTGGGATTCCCATCACAAAGATCCAACAACAACTCGAGAATGAAATTAATAAGTATGCTTCATTATGTACCTACAAATTAGTACTTATGTACAAATAATATGAGTCACATGGATTGTTTATTATTTTTGCATATCAAACAAAATCAGAACTTGATTTTGAGAAATTAGCAAGACAACATGTTGAGGATGCACTTAACTAGACTAAAGGAGGAGATTGCTACCAAAGACAAGCAAATAGAGGGTTTCAAGGTTAAACTTACATTCTTGGAGAAAAGTATGGAGATGCTATAGAAGATGCATGAGGATGCACATGATAACAACTTCTTGGGGATGATGGACCATGTTATAGCACACAATAAGAAGATTAGGACATTACAAATGAGAAGGGATACCTACAGGATCAACTTGTAGCACTAGACTAGTAGACTTGATTGAAGAGGCCTAACTTGAGTAGGATGACCTTTAGGTCAAAGAGTTTTAGGAGTACTAGGAGTCACGATGGTACCACTAGTGATGTTAGCATAGGGAACTGATGTGGAATTTTTTGTATGGGTGGATGTGTTTTGAAAAGACAATGTAACACCCTATTTTTTATTAATATAATGGAGATATATTATTATGAATGCTTAAATATGTTATGAAATGGTTATGATTGAATTTTTTAAGACTTAGTGTTGATTTAATTTGCTAAGTGTTAGGACATTGTATGGTTAACAATTACTTAGGTGATGTGATGAATGATTTATGAATGTGATAGCCTATATATTGTCTTAAGGGTCTTATATATATAAAAAATGTAAATGGAACCCAATGCGGGCGCTAGCATTTTTAAAGAGCTACAATATCTAGTTTTAGTTTAATGATTCATATTATCAGGAAGGAATATGAATTCATATTTTGATACCCAAAAGGTAAGGTCTAGTCAAGTATGAGGTTATGGGAACCTTAAGAAAAAAATTAACTTAAGTGACAATAATGGGTTTAAGTGAAACTTTTAAGGTGGAACTATGTTTATATTATTGACACAGGAGAGAGGGAACTAAAATGTTTTGACTATGGGAGAAAATGGAAAGAAACCTAGTGCAACTATTGGTATAATAGATAGGGAATGGTTTTAAATATAGCCTCTTCAACACTAGTTTGATCCTACAAAATTATTTGAACACAAAAAAATGACAATAGGTTGGAAAAAGTGTTAGATGGACTTGAGCAAAAAAATTTCAAAGGGAACCTAGCTAATATTTTCTTAGTAAATGATAAGAAAACATGACAAGGCATAAGAGATGAACTATAAAAGGATATGGATGTCCCCAAAGAACTATTAGCTTCTTGAAATTTGGCAAAAAGGCTAGCACATACTGATATTAGTGTTCTCATGAAGTTACAAAGTGATATAGGAGATTGATTCCTAGCTTTTAAAGGATGCCCCTAGTGTGGTTAGAATGAAAGATAGGTGAATTGCATCCTAGCGTAGATGTGGGGATCTAGTGGAAATTTGACCATAAAACCAAAATAAATATACCTATACTATTGCATACATATAAAAAAAATATAAATGACAAGAAGAAGAACAACAATGTGTACCTTTTCATTGTGTTGGGGGGAGATTAATCACAAAGTTTACACTCATGTTTGATGATTTACCTTTGACAAAATTCATAAATGGGTTATTGAATATGCCCATGCTCTTGTTCTTCTCATGTTGATGACCTCTCAATTGCTTGAGTTTATCATATAACTTAGGTTCTAGGAAATATACCTTCTTTTGATCAATTAGGTCCTAAATCTTGTTGAGAAATATCACATAATACTTTGTTCCATACCCTCACTATTGATGGTATTCATAAAACTCATCTAATTTGAACTCCTTTGGTACTCCTACTACAAAGGATGGTTGAGATGTAGGTTTAGGTGGTGGTACTAGCAATTTCCTCTTGATCAAAATCCTTATGACCTCATTAATGTCATCATGGATAGGCATGAATTTACACCTAGGTAATTTTTGACATTCTGTGAAGACTGATTTCTCCTCTTTGTCACCTTTTTGAACTTCATTTGATGCTACTAATTATTCTTGTATTGATTCCACTTTGGCTACTATTTGACATTCTTAAGATTGTTCCTTTTTGTATTGATGTTGAGGATGTGAAGGTGAATTATCCTTTTGTTTTCTTTGATTCAGGTTTCCATTGTCCATATTTGATATTAAATATTTCCTTTTCCAATAATGCTTGTAAAAACTTATGAAGAGGTAATGTGTAATAGTCAAAATATTCTGCTTCAAGGAAGGCTATGATCTTCATATCATTACTTTCACAAACCTAATTAGCCTTTTTGCTCCAAAACCTAATAAACTTCTCAATATACTGACCTTATGTTTTCTTTAGCTTCATCAAATCATTGAATGTAACCATTCTATATCCTCTTATTTTAGAGAAAAAGGAAATAATTTTGCATACAAGTCCTCGTATAAGGTGATTAAAGATATTTCATAAGCAAAAATACATACATGAAGACAAGGATTAGTAGTACCATCAAATTTAGTGAACTTTGACTCTTTGCTAGAGGGTAAATATGTGTTTTTTATTCATATACATAAGGGATTATTGTCTTCATTTGGTTTAGGATTTAAACAATGATACTTTGCTTTTTTCCTACATTTTTGCTGTAACCCATCAATTCTAGCTTGCTCTATTATTGGTAGTACATTCTCCAAGGGTGGTACTGGTATGACTACTTGAATAGATTTTATTGGATTTTCCAAAGGTTATTTAGAATATTGTCCTTCTTCATAGGTTGTTAATTATTGTCTAGGCTACAAGATTTTGAAAGCTCCTATTTTATAATTTTTTTATGAATAATATTTTGCAATGTTGATGAGGCAAACCATTCTCTATCACTATGAGGCATCAATATCATGTGCTTTCTATTGCACTTTAGTACTTTTGTACATTTGATATCATTTTCTTCTTGATTCCATCTAGGAATTGGTTGCATAGCCTAAGTAAGTAGTTTCTCTACTACTTCTTGATATTTTCACTCATCTATATGAGTGTAATGGATTGGTTGCTTGTTACTAATATCAAATAATCCTATTATAGTCTTATAATCATTTTGAACTTTTTGAAGCAACCATGTGTAATACCTTACCTTTTCAAGAATACTCAAGTTTGTAATGGCCTGATCATCTACTAAATGAAGAAATTTTCACCTGATCTTGTTATCTTCCTATAACCAATCTACATATGCTGTATTAACTTCTTCTAAAATTTTGTTGATCTCTTCATACTTTGTAGAATATTCTTGTTCATATTCATCTTCAATAAAGATATTTGTATCTTCATGAAAATTTGGAACTTGTTCATCCTATCTATTCTGCTCAATTGGTGTGACTGGACCATTATCATTATCAATTGATTTTGGATTATCATCTTCATCTTCCTGATGAAGAAAATCTTGCAATGTAGTAGGCTGAGCAAGTTTTTCACTAACATTGTTGATTAAATTGATAATCTCTTACTGATTTCTATGATCTATATTCATGACAAGGACTTCTAGAGGAGTAAGAACAATAATTTTTGCCTAAGGCTCAATTCTCATGCTAAGATTAGCACTCATACTGATATAAGATTTTGTGCTAACTTCTAGAAGGAAAAATGGGTAGACATTTGGTATAGGTGCAAACCTATTTATGAAGAATCCCAAATTTTTTTTTCAGGAGTGAGAGTCATGTCATTAGGAGGTATGTTCTCTTTATGCCTATTAAAATGCCATTTCTTGCATTATTTTACCATTTCTTTATCTTCAAGAGCATCAATTACATAAGCTTTTTCCTTAGCTAGTAATCCATTGAGAATCTTGATGAACATATGCTTATTTTCCTTAGAAATCATGACCTTTTTAAATACCTCATCATCACTCAAATGGGTAATGATATCCTATTTTTTTGTAATAGGAGGATGTTGATTTAGAGGAGTATGATATCCACTATTATCTAAATTAACCCTTTGACTTATTATTTTAGCTGAACTCTTAGAGCTCTCTGCAAAACTCTCTTGATCTGAAGTACTATTGGTAACATCTTTACTTATGTACCCCTCTACATCATTATATGGTTATTTGGTGTGAATTCTTTCACTTCACCTTTGAACCATATTAGGTCTAGTAATTCTTCTTCATTTTTGGAATTTTCTTAGTTACAGGATTAGTATTAAGATGTGCATTTTCATTACTAGTAACAAATAATGCTTTAGGAATATAATGCATAAATAAAATTCTTAATAGGTTTGATACTGCAATAGAATTGTAGGTTCGAAAGCCACTTTAATTCTAACCCTAATTAAGAGAAAGAAAAAGCCATAAATGGTGGGCACTAATATGTTGATATGTATTTTTGTATCACCTAGAGTTTACTCTAAATGAACTAAATACACATAAACATTTACTATCTGATTTATCTAAGCTAATTTACTCAAATAAACATACATGAATAAACGAATATAATAGTGTAGTAATAGAAATAATGAATTACATTGACATAAGGATGTAAAATGAACTACATGAACTAAAGAAAATGGAATCAAGTGAAATATAAATACCTATATATCCTTACCTATGTCAAAGTCAAGAATATAATGGATGAAATTGCTAGATAGTAGCGACCTTACTATGCAAACCCCAAGTCCAACTACATAATAAACAACAATGTGGTTGCTAATATCTAAGAGCTGATGAAAATTCAAATCAAACATATGATCATGGAAGTAGGTAACAAATATTTTCTCAAGTAATAACAAGATTCCAATCTCAATAGGTGGCCTTTAGAAACATCCAAGTATAGGGTACCGACTATTGAGATGTAATTTTGATATGGTTTCCTTAGGTTAGAGATACTTATATTTATATCAAGAGTGATATTGGTTGAATTCATCCTGGTGTACTTAACATAAAACATAAGAACATAAACTAAGAAATATGTGACAATAAGGTAAGATATGACTACAATATAATTAAATGTGATTAAATGTATGTCTAAAGTTGCACCTAAGTGGGAACGTGTTAAAGGGACTACATTTAGGTGTCAATATACATAGATTGTTAAAATTTAACCATGAAGGATAATAATATTTTATTAAAGTTGTAGAGTATCTTACAAATATGATTGGAAGCATAAAAAATATTATCATCCCTTATAGAGATATAGAAGTACAAGAATATTTAGAAGAAGATGAAGAGGATGACATTATGCAGTTATATAAGGAAACATATGTTGGTACCTATGTAGTTAGTCAAAAGGTAATCAAAGAGGAAATCAAATTTTCTAGATGGCCTATTACTTCATAAAAAGCTCATTATTTGCATCAAAATTTGCATTCATGTTGACATCATTACCCGTGCTTAGATCTGGAAGAGCATGAGCACTCATGCTACACTGCTTGCTTGAAATATAGTTACTCTTAATCCTATTATGAATATGATAGTATAAAAGAGGTTTTGTAAAATATTAATACATCATAATATACCATATAAAATAATGAGGAAAACAAAGGAGTAGCCACTTATGCAAAGGTCAACAAAAAATCTAGGGTCATGTAGTGTCACACACCATTAATCATGTGGTACATGGAATCAAGATGATACAAAGGTAAAGGTATATGTAAACATGAGCAAGAGATTGAAGAGTTAACTATAGAAATGTTCAAATTGAACTTAGGAAAAAGAGAAATTGGATCAAAATATAGCAATAAGTATTTAGTTTTAGTTGATAGTGAATTTGAATCAGGGTTAGAATCAGATGATAAGATAGTGAACATGGTTGAGTTGGTACCTAATTCACCAAAGAAGGCTAAAAAATAATGAAATATGAGAACCTAAACTAGAGGGATTTCTAACGTTACTATCAACATCTATGTTGAGGAAGCGTAGCATGCTTTTGATTACACCTTGTTTGAAAAGATCATTACAATGATTATTGATGTGTTTGAGATGGATGATGCACTTTTGCAAACCCTAGGGGCACGATTTAAGTTCAAAAATTTTCATCCTAAGAGATAAGGAAAAATCACATTCCATTTTCATGCATATTTCAGAGAGGATATGGATGATATAGTAGGTTCTTCCTTACTACACTAGCCTACTTTCATATTTACTCAAGTAGGACTAGGCTAGGTAGCTAGGGATAGGTGTGTGTATTTTTGTGACATGGTTTCTCTTATGAAATAATAGGACTAGGGGTATTATGTAATCTAATTTCCCAAATAGGTGATGAAATTCCTTAGTTTAATGAACCTGTTGTTAATATAGACATTGGTACTAAAGAGGTGCCACATATAGTTCAAATTGAAAATGAAATTATTGGTGATAAAAAGCTCATAAAAAATTTCTTACAAATTTTGGAGACATAGTTTCTTAGAAATATGGTGACATTACTAGATTGGATCCTATATTTTTCACTCATAATTTTGTTTTCCAAAAGGATGTTAAGCCTGTACAGTAGAAAAGAAGACTTATGCACCCCAAGCATTCTTTTCTAGCTAAGAAGGAAATAGATAAGTATCACAAGGTTGATTTTATTGAACCTAATGATTAATCACCATGATTGTCTAACATTGTTCCTGTTATGAAACCAAAGGGAGAGATTATATGTTGCATATATTTCAAATATTTGAATAAGGCTTTCCTTAAAGATATATTTTCTTTTCCACATATTGACAAAATTGTAGATTCCACTACAAGCCATGAAATGTTATCTTTCATGGATGATTTTTTAGGTTACAATCAAATGAGGATCAATAAGGAAGATCAACAAAAGAATGCCTTCACTACACCTTGGGGAATATTTTATTAGGTAGTCATGCCCTTTGGAATAAGAAATGTTGGAGCTACATACCAAAGAGAAATGATAACTAGATTTTTTATGATTTGATTCATAAATCTGTTGAAGTATACTTTGATGATATTCAAGTGTCAAATTTGATCAAAAGAGGATCATGTAGAATACTTAAGAGTTATCTTTGAGAGAATGAGATAATTCAATTTGAAGCTTAATCGTATAAAATATATTTTTGGAGTACCAACTAGTAAACTACTAGGATATATAGTATCTCGAAGAGGAATAGAAATTGATTCCAAGAAGGTCAAACCCATCATCAATATGCCTCCTCCTAAGAATATCAAGCAAGTTTAATGTTGACAAGGGAAACTATAAGCATTTAAAAGGTTCATAGATCAATTGGTAGATAGGAAAGGTCCTTTCTCCTTTTTTGCAAGAAAGGAAACAAATAAGTTTAGACTAAAGAGTATCAAAAAGCATTTGATGATATCAAAAGTTACTTACTTAACCCTTCTTTTTTTGCAATTTGTTGATCATGAAAGGCCTTTATACATGTAGATTTTAGCTACAAATTATGCTCTAGGAACTATTTTATTATAAAATGATAATGAAAACAAAGAGAAAGTTGTGTATTATTTATCAAAAATATTGCATGATGCAAAAGTAAGGTATACTTGAATTGAGAAGTTGTGTTATGCTATTTTCAACACTACTCAAAATTTAAGGCATTATATGATTACCAATACCACTTCTGTAGTAGATCAAGTTGACCCTTTGAGGTATCTACTCTCTAAACCTCAATTAAAAGGAAGACATAGTAAATGGATAATGGAATTACAAGAATTTAATCTCATTTACATGCATCAAAAAGCAATCAAAGGACAAGTTATTATTGATATGTTGGTTGAGGCACCATGCAAAAATTATACTTCAAGAAAAAAGCAATTTCAAGATGAACTTGTGGCATTGGTTGAGGGAGATGATGAGAAAAATGGATAATATATTTTGATGATTCCAAATACTTAAAAGGTTCTAGGGAAAGTATTGTATTGGTATCCCTTGAAGGTGGTATTATTCCTATAGCTTACAAGTTAAATTTGGATTGAACTAACAACATGACTAAGTATGAGGCTTTAGTTTTGGGTTTGAAGGTTGCTACTCTTATATGTATAAATAATCTATAGGTTTATGGTGATTCACAACTTGTTATTAATAAGATAAATGAATTTTACAACACAAAAGATGAAAATTTATAGATATACAAATATTTAGTAATAAAGATGGGTGAAATATGCTTTAGACATGTTCAATTTGAGAATATTCTAAGAAATAGTAACATAGTTTTTTATGCCATGGTCAAAGTCACTTTTTTGACACCTATTTCCATAGAAGATGAAGAAATTATTATCAAAATAAATAGTATCAAGAATTATTCTATGATTGATGAAGCATGTTTTATCAATTTCTTTTACAAAGAACCAATTATATGTGTTATCCTTCCATTGCATGAATGGTATGGTGACATATATAACTTCTTGAGAGATTGAAAGATTTTGGAATCATGTCACAATAATTTTTTCAAATGAAGGCTCAAGATAATGGAAGCAAGGTATGTCATTATTGGTGATATTCTTTACAAAAGGTCTATTGATGACACTTTGCTTAGATGCTTGATTGAAAAAGAAACTAGTAAGGCTATAGAACAAGTACATGACAATATAAGTGGATGACACTTTAATGGTAAGGAAATATTTCATAAGCTTTTAATATTGGATTACTATTGGCCATATATGGAAAAATACTATGCACTTCATATCAAAAATTACGAGAAATGTTAAAATCATGCTAATTTATGATTGAATCCTTCAAGTGCGTTGGTTACAATGGTTTCTCCTTTGCCATTTGTTATTTGGGATTTGGATTTGGTTGGGGATATCAAATCCAAATATAACAAAGGATAGAAGTTTATTTTGGTTGCTACTGAATATTTTACCAAATGGGAAAAAGTGGTACCTTTGAGATCATCCAAGGGTCCTCAAATTATGGAATTTTTCACTAATAATATCATTGCAAGATTTTGTGTTCTATCTCACATAATCATTGAAAAGAATTTTAGATGCAATAATGTTAGATATTTTTGAAAGGAATTTAAGATAAAATAAAATTTTACATCAACATATTATGCTCAAGGAAATGGAAAAGCTAAAGAAACCAACAAAACCATCATAAATATTTTACATAAGACTATAAAACGAATTAAAGAGATTGATATTCATAGTTAGTATATGCACTATGGGATTATAGAACCGACATCATATCCATAACATGATGTACTTGATTTTTATTAGTTTATCAGGATGAGGTAGTATTTTCATTAGAATTGGAAATATCATCATTAAGGGTGTCTTTAGAAGGCATCATTGATTGGAAAGAACAAAGAAAAGCAAGGTTATGATAGTTAGAAGGATTGGATAAAAAAAGGATCCATGCTTTGGAACATCTTAGAGCATATAAAAAAATAACTAAGAAAACATATGGAAAGAAGATAAGACCAAGGGAATTTCCGGTTGGTTATTTGGTCCTCCTAGAAAATAATCATAAAATGTAAGCTAAAAAATAAGATAAAGGTAAATTTGAGATAAATTAGATGGGTCCATACATTATCAAGATAAAATATCCTAATCAACTATACAAATTAGTAATTGTTGATGGAGTGGAAGATAAATTTTTTACCAATGCTAGACACATGAAACCATTTTATGCATAAGAAAATCCTATCACTTATATCTTTAGAGGTCTTTTTCAATCAATAACCTATGTAGATGTACAATATCATTCTCCTAGATCCATTTTCCTTTTGTTATCCTAGTGCTAGCACTAGCCTTTTATGTATTTTCCAACTATGTTCCTCAAAGCTCGCGCTAGTCTTTTTGGTTGTTTATGATGATAAAAAAATTAAACTAATGTTAGAGGTCTCAAATATTTCTTTTGGTTCAATGCATATCGTAAAATAAAATTTTGATAACTATGTGATTCACTCTATCGATTTTAGTTTATCAATTGTAAAGTTGATGCCTTAAGAAATAGGACAACTTGTATGAACATAATTTGCAATTTACCAAGATGTATTTTGATATATCTCATTATCAAAAAAATTCAAAGCTTAGTTATCTTAATATACTCAACATCCATGCTAAAAATAGTGGTCGTATTGATGCTAGCATCTGTGCTAAGCATTGTACCTCCATCATGATCATCAATGGTAAGGTGATGTATCATTTTCTAAACCATCTTGATGTATTCATATGCATAACAAATATATGCAGACTATTTTATTTTATCATGTTATGTTCTAATTATATCACATTGCTTCATTTTGAAATATTTCCATGTTCTTGTTGGGTGGATATTAAATAAACATCTATGTTATTTCATTATGATGATTATGTTCTAAGATATGATAACCCTATAGATTGGTAATTTATCATATTTTATGTATTTATTGGAAAGACATTGAAAAATCTCTATATTCTAAAATATGATAACCCTTTGGGTTAAGCATCTATCACTTTATCATTTGAGACATCCAAAAATGGGGCATATTTCACTTCCATAATGATGTGATCCTCATTTGAGTTTAGCACCTTTGTTGGTTGGGTTTAAACCAACCAACGCCATGATAGTTATTTATGATCATATGTATGCATCCATGAATGAGGCATTAGGCATTTATGTAATGCATTGCATCTATGAATAGGATATTTGGATCTTTCACGATGATGTATGTACATTATATTGATTTCATCCTTGTTCCTTATCGCTATATCATTTTTGATGAAATGTTGTGTATGAGTTCATGAATGGGATTCTTGGTTCTAATATGATGATTTTTTATCCATAAATAGATAATTGAGTATTACAATGAGGATATCATGCACTTATGATGATTATTTCTCTAGCTATCATTGCTATATCTTTTAGAGTTTATCATCACATATATGTTTGGAAGGTACTTTTTTTGTCTCTTATTTTTCAGATCATTATTTGCTCTTAGCTATTATCATTTCATGGATAACCATTCCATTTCATAACCAAGGAAAAGAGGAGGAAAAATGTATCATCAATATTTTATGTTTGGATAGTTCTACAACAAAAATAGGGAAGTATCAATTTTTTAAATTTTATTATACTTGCAAAGGGAGGCATCTATTAACACCTAATTTTGGTCTCCTAAGGTGGCTCCACTTAGGTGTTATGATATAATGATCTTATATCATATATTGGTCTTATTATTGGTCCTTTCGCATGTAATCTCTTTATTCTTATGCTAGGTACCCCAACATTAATGCTAGCCTTTCTAAAGAGAAATTGGAGGATATCTTGCGTATATAAGGGTAAGTATGTTTGTAGGGAAAGTAATCAAGATTAAAATCTCGATAGCTATAACCACTTCAAAGTTTAGGCATTTTTAAACACCTTATATTAAGATTAGGATCTTATTACCATGAGCATATTACATGCATAGAGAAATACCATCAATACAATGGAAATATAATCTCCTACAATTACTGCAATCTCCTACAACAAGAAGAAAAAAATACAATCTCTAAACTATAGAACTTGGAATGACTCTTGGTCTTCCTTCAAATCCTACAATCCCAAAATCTACAAACTCTCAAGAAGTTATATATGTCACCATACCATTCATGCAATGGAAGGATAACACATATAATTGGTTCTTTGTA
>Ga0115851_100033_pt2 | contig 30479 bp, 27 predicted proteins | sample InSIn2gowninarea_FD_83865 | JGI IMG/M metagenome (GOLD analysis project Ga0115851, IMG submission 83865)
TAAGGCCGCCATCACCTTTAGGTGCTCGACTGTTAAGGCCGCCATCGAGAGGATGCGTTAGCATGCTCGACTGTTAAGGCCGCCATCACCTTTAGGTGCTCGACTGATAAGGCCGCCATCGAGAGGAGAGGAGAGGATGCCCCCGGCAGGGTGAGGTAACGAACGCTCGACTAAAAGGAGAGCAAGGACCGGAGGGCTTGCGCTTCCTAGTGCAAGGACCGGCAATATTAAGGGGTATCATTCCGCCCGCTAATAAAAATGCATATAGATGTATATCCATTCCATATCCACGATGTATCCGGATGGATATGGATCATCTATATCTTTCTGAATATATCTATGAATAGATCTCCCTATCCATTACATGTGGATCTGGTTATACATAAGGATATCTATATATATAGATATATATATATAGATATCCGTGTATAGGTAGATAGATGCCCATCTCCATATCTAACTAAGTATATGGCATGATATGGTATGATCGATATCCTAGCCGTAGCCGCTAGCCTCAATATGAGTTGCGTTGAATCAAATTTGCCAACGCGCATAGCGAGAAAGACTATCAGCCTTCATCCGCTTCGCGAAAGCCGCACAGCACATAGCCGGAAGTCAGAGGGCCCGTACTACCTACCTGCCTAACCCTTTCCGACCGTACGAACGGAAAGCGCCTTCTGAACAATAGGGGAAGGGGCCTATGTATTTGCATTACCTTTGCATGCAGATTTTGACCTACACCACCCAGCCAATCTCCTAGCGGATGTTCCTGCCACCACGCCGCAGAACGGGATTGATGCTCGTGTGGAACCAACCTTGGATTGGATTTATAGCGTAACAGCGGTGAATGAAACGTAACACAATATTACGCGTAACATCGGGTTCTGGATCGCTGCCTACGGGGAACTAAGCCACCCATACGGACACTCGCTACTGACTGATAGGCACGATCCTATCCGAGTCCGATAGGCGGCTTGCCATCATTGCATCGGTTTCGGACGGAGAAGGAGAGCCACCCGTAGCATCATCAGGAGCACCTTACTTCCAAGGTACCCACCCCCGCATAGGAGGTTATATTAGCATGATGCTTCCCAACGCCGCAACGAACCAACCATGGGTATTGTATTGCATTATACAAAGAATCGATACGAGAGAGTTATCGGGTTAATCCGAACCGGGTAGGCAGCCGAGATTCACATGTACGTGCAAAGAGGGGAATAAATCCTCTCCCTTTAGTCGAGCCCCCTACCGGGTCCTCACCATCGGAATGGTGAGCCCCTACCGGTCCTCTCCTCTCCTCTCGATGGCGGCCTTATCAGTCGAGCACCTAAAGGTCCTTATGGTCGAGCCCCCTAAAGGGTGATGGCGGCCTCTCCCTTTTGGTCGAGCACCTAAAGGTCCTTATCAGTCGAGCCTGCTTACGCATCCTTATCAGTCGAGCCCCCTAAAGGGTGATGGCGGCCTCTCCCTTTTGGTCGAGCACCTAAAGGTCCTTATCAGTCGAGCCTGCTTACGCATCCTTAACAGTCGAGCATGCTTACGCATCCTACGAGATAGGCCATTTTCTCTTGGCGGAGGTTTTTCAAGATTCCCCTCCCATTCTTGCCATTTTAGGAGGCGGAGGTTTTTGATGCGTAAAAGTATTCCCCCTTGCTGAAGGATAAGAGCGAGCTGGCGAAAACACATAGATAGACTGCTAACCCTCACTGCTAAAGGGAAGAGATAGATGTTGGTTCCACTTCTTCAAGCGCCGGTGAACCTTACCCTCCTTTTTCACACTGGGCGCGCCTCCTTTCTGGGTGCGAAAACCACAAATAAGGGGAAGCTGAACCTCATAGAATCAGGTTTAGAATAGTATCTTTATGCACAAGGAAGAGGTGCACTTAACTGAACGTGGCGACCTAACTGAACGAACGAGGCGTGGTTGAATCTGTCTATCTATCTATTAGCAAAATGGAAAACCTTAATTGGGAATCGGAAAACTGATTGACTTAGGCCGCGATAACCTCTATTTACTAGGGAAGGGATTGGATATTTGTTGAAGCCCACTTACGCATGAAACATCAAGAGATAGAAACTCCTCCAGCGTCGTGTTCATTCGTAACCATCTCTGTATCTATAGTCTTCAGAATCGTTTTCAGAAACAACAATAGAAAACAAAACAAGTAGTTAGCAAACAAGTAGTTCTTTGGTATTCAGCGATCCTAAGCTCTCATCGATACACCATTAGTTCAATAAGTTTGGCTCTGTCACTGTAACCAACCGTACATAGAAAGATTCCAAAGGACTATGCATAACTTATCCAATCCAACATCTGAGTCATCCGAGTGGCCTAATACCGCTATCGGTGGCGAACAGTCAACCGTAACCACTTTTGCAGCATCACCATCACCGTAAGTAACCACTTGACAGAAGTGGGCAAACAACTAACTTAGCTCCGCGGCTAGTAGATTCGTTCCCATTGAGTGCTTTCTTAGTAGTAGTCTAGGTGGCCGTATAAGCAAGTAGTAGGGTATAGGTAGGTTAGGTGACCGTGTGAGCAACAAATAGTAGTTATAGGAGCAAACGAGCGTTAGCCAAGTGGTCTAACAAAAAGTAAAACAAGTAACTAAAATAAGATAAGAGAAAATAACGTATATAGAAGGTAACAAAACTAATGTGTGGAAAGGGATGTGCAGTAGATAAGTGGTATTGAGACAGGCAAGGGAAACTAGACGACGGGTAAGGAATTGATCCATCAGTTCCTTAAAAGAGAAGAAGGGTAATTCAATGGGTGGGCAGCCCTCCATCGTTCTAGGATGAAAGGGAGAAATAAAGGTAAGGGTAAGGTAAATGCCGTCCCTAAAAGAGAAGACATAGGCAGTTGATCGCCCAGTAGCATAGGCACAATACTATCATAGCTATCAGTAGCGGAGGCAAAGGTATGAGTTGATGAACCTTTTGATCCACCATATCTAGGCGCAAAGCCAATAATAGACCCCGCAGCATCTCTTCATGTCCCGGCGCATTGAAAAGCACCCCATTTTGCATCCCGGGGAACCAGCCCACCAGCTAGCAATATAGTCCCACCATGGCTATGCCTAGATTTCATTTGATGGCAAGCCTCAGCTAGTAGTAAGATAGCCCACCACGGCTACGCTTAGATTTCATTATATTTCCATATACAGCAAAGCAAAAAATTCTATAAGCAATGGACCACCCTTACAACAGAATTGGTTCTCAATAGAATCTACTGTTTCCTCTAAATATATAGAAACTGGCCAAGAGTATATTGATATAAGGGCCTGGGTCGCCGGTCCCTCGAAGAGTCCTTACTGTGGAAGGGGAAACCCTTAAAATAGAATGCCCTTAAAGGGAGACTTAAATACCTTATTTGGTTGGTCCAGAACTTGCTTACTCCGTGCCTTCCTTCGCTATGCTCTTTGAGGGGAATAAATATAGGGAGGGCTAGAACCTTATCTTCTAGCTAGCGATTTGAGGTAAAGAAATATAGGGGCCTTAACTTCAAAGGGGGCCTTATTATTCAAGTAGGTTCGCCTATAACGTTACAGGACCTTTTTCATTGAGGGGAAGAAAGGAGCGGAGCCTTTTCTAGCTATTTATGAAATGAAATGTGCTCCTTCGCTCACTTTACCGTAGGGAGGTCACATAGTAGTCAGCTTCTTTATTCGGGTATAGTAGATAAGAGTGGAAGTAGCTTGAACGGCAGTACAAGTATAGGGAATAATCCGGTTAGAAATCCTAGTTTGTTTAGCAATAAACATCAGAACTTAGTGATTCAGCCCGGTCCAAGAGGATTCGCTCTTATTAAGAATTATATTAGTTATATGGCGGGAATACCAGGAGGTTCCATTTTCAGGTTGCCTGAGTGATCAGGAAAGGGAGATGGAGATGCGGAACAGCATTGGTTCCTGTGTGATGCCATCTGGAATGCAAAGGGTACCGCTAAAGATGCCAAGATGGTGGAGTTCCAGACCACTTTGAGGGGTCAAGCTCTTAATTAAGTGGTATATTAAGTTTGCGCAGAGCACGCCGCCAGGCACTGCGATAACTTTAGATTAAGTAAAGCAGCAATTCATCATTGAGTTCCAGAAACCCAAGACAGAGCAACAGAGCATTGCGGAATGAAAGGACATAAAGCAGATCGTGGGAGAATCTGCATGGGAATATGACCAAAGGTTCAGAGACCTGATGAGTCGGTTGACCTACCAGATCCATGACACTCAGAAAAAGGAATGGTTCATTGGGGGACTTCTTCTCCTAACTCGGATCCCGCTGATGCAGCAGAGGATCGCAACTCAGAGGGAGGCCTTGGAACAGGCCATGAGGATAGAATCAATTGCTCTCGGCCGGAACTTAGCATAAAGGCAGGCCTTCACTGAGCTGAACTGAACTAAACAGAACTACAACTAGGGGACAGCCGTGCTTCTGTTGCAGGTAGGGCAAGTAAGGGATGTTCTGTAAGTGGTCCCCATATGTTGGAGCCTGAAATGTAAGGTGCGAAGCCGCTTGTCCCTCCGGGGGCAAGGATCCTTGTTGCTTTGTTGTTCCTTCCTTCTTGATTGGTTGAGGGACAAATAGAATAGATGCATGCTGTGTTGAGGTGTATTCCCATAATAGTGAAAGTATGGTTTCTCTCGTATGTCGGTTTGGCAAGTCTGAATCAAAAGAGAGTTTTCAGGCCGAGCTCCTAAGGTCATGATACTGGGGGCTGCTTTGAGGACGGGTTGTTGCTATGAGAACTTGATTCCTTTCCTGGAGCTAATAATCAGGTGGTTATTCAATACGATTGGTGGTTCTTAAATAAGGTTATGAAATACAATGATAAGGTCGAGACTAGTAGTATCCTTCTTATCCGTAGGAATCATTATCGGGCTTAGGATATGAAAGACTGTAGAAATGACTGTAAGCTTCCTAACTCACTTCCTAACTACGAAATATGAGCTAACGGAGGCAATAGATTGACTTGATATACGATGGAGCTAAGGTGAGTAATAAATGGATGACTTTATATAAGATATGACCTAAGGCTTTATATACTCTATTTCCTTGCCCCCCGGAGGGACAAGCGGCTTCGCACCTTAGGGTGCATTGTATAGTAAGAGAAACTGATACGGTCTAAATGAGTTCCTTTTGTAGCAGCTATATCAGTAAGAGGTATACATTGGTTATTCTCTAAGCAGCTAAGAAGAAAGAAAATGCCTGGGATCGAACCAAGGCTAAGCGGCGTGCAAAGCGAGACTGTATCTCCATTTCCTTTTGGTGACGCAGTTCCGGTTATGGGCTATATATAAGGGGATGCTGGTCATTATATATTCATGAAGTACGCTTTCACATCGTATGGGATGCGATCCTAATTGAGCGTACCATAATATTGTATACAAAGATATATATTATTATATATGTCATTATGCTTGCCTTATGAACCAATTAGTTCGAGATCTCGATTGCATAATGACATATATAATATATGCTTTGAATCTCCCTCATTCATCAGAGTGGAATTTCGTATATCTGAGGATGCGCAAGCAGGCTCGACTAAAAGGAGAGGATTTGATTACCGCTTTAGTCAGGTGACTTCGGTTCGGGCAGGATGTGGTACAACCGAACGAGGGCTTGAAAACATAACCAACCCGAACAGGAGGCCGTAGGGCGTGTCAACGCGAGACCCCCCCCCAATATGAGGTTCTTGGAATGCGACGGGACCCTTCGCTATGCTCAGGCGAGCTTGTGCTTTATATCTTCTGTACCGTCGTATGATCAATCGGACTAAACACCACTAGCTATCTATGATCGAACCTTCCTATGATCGAGCTAGCTATGGTGCTTCCCACATTCATTTGAAAAGAATATTCGGATCGGATAAGAGCGAACCTATTCATGATTCCAGCCGGCAGGACCAGGGAAAGAATCAATCAACAATGTCACATATCTTAGGAGCGAGATTAGTTCCCAATGAACAAGTAAGAATCGCCCCAACCGAAATTGGTGGAATTGGACCTAAAGAAGCCACTCAGGTTCGTTATCGATTAGGTATAAGTGAGAACATAAAGGTGAATGAGTCAACTAAGTATCAGATCGACCAAATTGAACGAATAATAGGTCAAGATCATGTTGTTCATTGGGAATTGAAGAGGGGAAAACGAGCAGACATCGAACGATTCATTCCTATTTCTTGTTATCGTGGAATTCGTCATCAAGATGGATTGCCCTTACGCGGTCAACGAACTCATACTAATGCTAGGACTTGTCGCAAATTCGGAATAGTTCCGATCGGAGCAAAAAGAAAGAATGATGGCGATCCATCGCACGCAAACAAATATGAAGGTTATCAATATTTCTTCCCCTCAAATTGATTTCTTCCCCTCAATTCAAAATGAGAGGGTTGATCAGGACCTTACTGACTGGGTTGACCCAGGACCTGAACCTTGAAGTCCCAGAAGAAAACCCACACTAAATACCCCAAAGGCCTGATTCTACGACCAATATTTTCACCTAGCAGAACAAAATAGGTTACACTGTGCTTATAGCAAGACGACGGTTAGGAATGGAAGCTGAAATGACACCCGCCGACCCACTGATACCTTGACTGCTTCGCCTCACCTTACTACTTCGAACTTGACTTATTCGACCCACCTTACTACTTCGAACTTTCATGCTTGCCCAGCGTTTTGTTGCCCAGCCTGAGAGGAACCTGAAAGGACTGCTTGCCCTTAGAGTCATGCTTCTTTCACCTTACCTCCGACCTTGATTTACTGCTTCTTCACTCGACCTTGAGACTTACCCCTTGAATGCTTGCCCAGCGTTAGAGTACTGCTTGTGTGAGAGTCATGCCACCTTCCGAATACCTTGACTGCCTTCCTGCTTCTATATTGACTGCCTTACTTCCGACTTACCTCCGACTAATAACTTGACTGCCTTCTAGATTTCATGCCGCCTTCCTGCTTCTCTATTGACTTCCGCCTTCCTTCCGAACCAACACCTAATCGATTAGGACCCGCCGCCTTACGAACAAACACCGCAGGGTAGACGTGGACGGATGTTCTCTTTTGGAGATGCCCAGTTAGCGCAAGTATGAGGGATTGATTGATTTATATGGAAGGATGAAGTCTTCGGTAGATGCCCAGTTAGCGCAAGTATGAGGGAGATGCCAAGCTAGCTGAAGGAAGGATGAGGGCCCTTACTTCTTCATAGGGGTCACTCACTCATTCCTATGGGTGAGGGATTCAAATGGACGGATTCAGTCTTCGGGAGATGCCAACTTACCGGAAGGATGAGGGCCCTTACTTCTTCATAGGGGTCACTCACTCATTCCTATGGGTGAGGGATTGAAATGGACGGATTCAGTCTTCGGGGGATGCCAAGTGACTGGAAGTCTTCGGGAGATGCCAAGCCCACCACCTAACCTACCCAACCATATTGGGGGTCATTTCACCTAACCATATTTTGGGGCCAGCCAACCGACTACCCTAACCATTTAGGAACCGCCTTCCCACTTTTCACTTGAATGCTTCGAACCACCTTCCGACCAAACACCTATCCTACCTTTTTAGGACCTGCCTTACAAACCACCACCTGACCCACCTATAGACCTAGACGACAGATCCCTATACCACGAACTTCATGAATCGCTTAGGAGGTACAGCTATAGATAGACCGGGATGGGACCGGGTCAACCAACCCTTACCCTTCTTACTGCCCAACTTACCACTACACCACACGATAGACTCATTATACTTCACACGTCTTAGATTAGCTTCGATACAACATCCACCAGCGTTCCAGAACACTGACTGAAAGTAAGAGGCTGCATTCATGAGATATATTATATATGTCATTACGCTCTCTCGAATCCAATCACCGAGGCCCGGTAGGCCCCTCCCCCAAAAGAGAGGACCGATTACTTATTGGGTGGGGGGGCTTATGGTCGAGCACCTAAAGGTGATGGCGGCCTTATCAGTCGAGCCTGCTTACGCATCCTTATCAGTCGAGCCCCCTAAAGGGTCCTTATCAGTCGAGCCTGCTTACGCATCCTTTTAGACGATTTCTGAGGTCTACGCCCCATAATTTGGGACGAACACAAGAGGAAATCCAAGAGTCGATGCTGCTTGGGGAAATATGATCAACCGGGGAAGAGCTGCCTTCAAGAACTAATTGGGATGATGAGGCCACCTAATCCAGTTTCTCTATCTGAGTTTATAGAGAAAGTTGATTGCTGCTGCGTCGATAGCTGCCGGTCATCCTTCGACACTGAATAACTGCCTTAAACCCTTTCGGAACCGAACTGTCTCACGCACGGTAGGTAGGTGGGTGGGATAGGGAGATGAAATAAAGTATTCCCAAGCCAAAGAATTGACTAAGTGGGAAATAGCCGCCTTTCATATCAACGTGATCGCCCTAAGCAGAAGCAAGTTCATATGCTCGAGTTGAAACAAAGCCGAGCCAGAATAGATTGCGATTGGGGAGTTACTTCTCCCTCATAGGTAGGCCTTTTAGACGGATTACTTGCCGCCCAAGATAGAATAGCTGAAGGATGTTCATTTGCGTCGAAACGTACAGTTATGATAAAAGAAGGAAAGTGAAGTTATGAACCCGAGATAGATTGCTCTAACTAAAGGGAGGGAGGTGGGGTAACTAACCATAGACTCGGACAAAGGCATAGAATAGTTGCCTATCTCTGGCGTATCAACAGCATGGAATAGTTAGAAGGCGGAATGGAGGAGGAGTTGTAAAACCTGCGACTGCTACTGAATAACCCCCTTTGACTTCATCAGTGAGAAACCCTTCCACCTTTTGATTCGTTCGCCAAATCTTGTTCGGTTCCAACCAAGCTCGGGATGAAGGATGACCAGCCCACAAACTCAACTAGCACGAGGTAAGGCATTCTATAAAAGAAACAAGCACGAGTCACGGGTTTCAAGCTTTCAGCTTCCAGCCATGAACTCTTATCGTTCGGGGTCACAATCATCAATCCCTCGCTTTGGTCGGCATGAACCCGTATCTTATCCCTCTCATTGTTCGGTAAATAGAAATCCCCCTTTCTTTGGTCGTGTAACCTAGCTATCTCGGTGAAACCAGCTAGCGTGGAGGAACAAGCCTAATAGCAGCACGAGGTCAGGATGCTTATGAGCCCAGCAACTAGGACGAGTGACGTTTGAGAGCTTATCAGGCAAACCTAGCGAGGATCCAGCCGAACCACTTTATAAACACTAGCCTTTCAGAGCTTTCCTCTCTGTGTATTGTTACGCGAACAAAGACCTGGACGAGTCTGAGCACCTAAGGCTAGTTTATGCGCCACTTGATCCTGTGCCATATAGGTGCCGAACCCCGTGAAGCAGCTCCTCTACGTCTGGTGCTTGGAATAGCAGGCTTTAGACTATGAACTTCGGGCAGTGATCCAGCAGCGGATGATGCGATTTGACTAGGCTTTTGACCTTCGTTTGGAAGCTCCGGCATATCTTCATAGATCTATCTCTAGATCATTAGATATATCATAGAAATCTTTCTCTCTGGCAGCAAGGACAGCTCCTATCAGGGAGGGTTTATTACCTTCACTTTCCCGGCTGGCAGGTCCTGAAATGCGCTTTAGCATCAGTAAGGTCAGGTCTATGCCCCTTATTCCGGTCCCTCGAGGTCCTGATCTTAGGTAAGGTCTTTAAAGAAAAGAATGAAATGAGTTAGGGTCTTTAAAGAATCCGGGAGTGCAACGTGACCCCCTTATCCATATAATCCGATGTCCAGAGAAATCTATTTCTATCTAGTGAACGAATAAAGGCAACTTCAATAAGGTTATAGGGTACATCATCATAAATAAGTTGGATAAGAAGAAAAGATTTGTCACTTTTGGATAGCGGGAGAACGGTTTCGGTAATGGAAAGAAGGCATATTGGAGAACGGGGAAAGGGCCCCCTAATAAGATGGATTGAACGAAGTGACGCACTTCTTCTTTATATTACTTAAGGGGGAATTCATAGACGTGTAGTAAGAAGTAGTTTCATTCGCTCCTCTTATTAAAGAATATAAAGCGATAAATTTCATCCTCTTTATTTACGCTTCTGTTCCACCTTATAATAAGAATAGGGCCATTCTCCCTAAATAAGAATAGTAGGGAATTCTATCAATAAGGTACCTTCTATTGCTAGATTCTGTGGGTCTCCAATATTTGCTCCTATTCTTCCCCTTAAATAGAAATCGAGAGGGGTACTGCACATATTATGATTTAAGGTTGGGGATACGGTAGACTGTAAATAAGAATAGTAGGGGCGTCCACCCAACGCAATAGATTGTAGGTCCAGAAGAGGAGCCCTCCCACTAGCCATCTGAATTCAATTGCTTTCTTAGAATGCCAGCTAATATGGAATAGTTGGTTTTTGGGGATGAAACCACATCCAATGTATATAGGATAGGTCCAACGTTGAATAGATGTATTTGCAGTGACTAGGATTGCATAGGAAGGGACTTCAATTGATAGAGATGAAGGTGGCCCCTACTATTACTTAAAGGCATGCCGGAAAAGTGAGATTGCTTTTTTTTGGGAGCTTGCTATCATTCCAGTGCTTCCCAGGGAACCACCTACATGCACTTCGATGTCTACCTTTTTATAGCAGCCTACCTCTCTGAATGAGGAGATAGGAAAGCTAATGTCCACTTGTTTTACTCAACGTAAGCTTTCTTATTTATGCTTTACTTGCTCCACAAGAGATATGTGCTATGTCCGACCAGCCATCAAAGATTGGATAGAGATCGTTGGGGACCCATAATTATGAGATGAAACAAGGTCCCGGAGGGGCTTGCGCTTCCTAGTGCAAGGGGTATTCTTTAAGCAAAAAGCAGTGAATGAATGGGTTTCGAAGAGCAGGCCGGAAGCACTAGAGTAGCATTATCTGTATCTTTCCCTCCCATTATGATGATGTAAGGCAGTCATGGTTGTCCCAGACCCGAACCCTGCATAACCCTTGTTATATGGAAAATGGAGAATCCGGCTGGCTGGCCTTTATATCATTTCGTAAGGGGTGGGACGACCAGCAGCCAATTGGAAAGTGCTTCGGAGCTAGCCAGATGTATAAGCATCGGGAGCTATATCATAACCAGATGTCACGATTTCTTGCCATGTTGATGGGAAATAACCATAGCAATTGGGGAAGCGCCTTATTACTAATTCTTCTATTTATCTAGCTCTATGATTCATTCTTCTATTTATCTAGCTCTATGATTCATTCTTCTATTTATCTAGCTCGGGTGGCTTAGAAATTGTTGGTATTTTTAGTTTTAATATAATCATAATAATCGGGCGTTTCAATCGAGTGGAGCACATACTTCGGTCCAAACATTCGAGTTGAAACCCAATTCGCTGTTTCTATCATTATCACACGTGCTCTACTCATGCTGAGTGCATCCTGTTTCTATAAGCTCGTGTTTATGACAACGGGCCAACTTACCCACCTTTCTGTTTTCATCATCGCCTTCTATATTGACCAGCACCATCTTAAAACCCAATGCCAGTAGTCAAGCTAGTTGTTGTTTACCCAGACCCAGTCGCATAAGCAAAGACAGTAGCATAAGCAGCACCAGCATCAGAGTAAGATCCATACCCAGCAGTAGCACCAGAAGCAGGAGAAGCAAAGGTAGAAGGAGCAGAGGCAGCAGCACCTATTTCTCTATATAAAGATCGGGACGCCAGCAACAAAGCAAGCATCATAGATAGAGACAAAGGCAGCTTTCCTTCACGTAGTTCCACCAGCATCAGATCCATATCGATACCCAGAAGTAGGGCTAGTAGATACATACCCTATTGAAGCAGTCGATCCAGCTCGTGATCCATAAGCACCAGTAGAAGCAGAAACATATCCAGAAGCTTACCCAGTACCAACAGCAGTAGATACACACTCATATCCGCTAGTAGAGACAGAGGCATATCTACCAATGATGACAAGAGCAGTACCAATAGCATCAGTAGCATACCTTCCAGTTCCATGTCGAGAGCGGCTTAGCCGATGATCCCAACCCATACCGAGATGCAGATCCTTATGATGATGGGCGTGATCCTGTTATGCTTGTTGTTTCAGAGCCGGCATCAGTAACAAAGCTAGCAGCAGTATCTATTGAAGCTATTGAAGCACCCCCTCTCCATAATAGTTAAAGCATTAATGAATAAGTGGAAAATTCCAGATCGATATCAAAATGCACCAGTAGCAGTTCGTTTCCCAGATCCTATTGATCCATAACCAGCATCCCTACCTTTTAGAGACCCACCAGTAGTAGATCCAGTCGATTCTTCAGTTGGTTCTGCTGTTGATGGAGTTGTATATTTAGCTTATCTTGTCGATTCTGTCGGTTAAGCCCCTTGAAATGGTTCAGTAGATTGAGTAGATTAAGTAGAATATTCAGTAGAAGAAGCAACACCCAGAGCAAAGACTAGATAAGCAGCAGTCAATTATACAGTTGACTCAGTCGATCCAGTACCTGCAACCTCACTAGTAGCACCCCCACTAGTAGCAGCTGTTCCAGATCGAAACCCAGACCCAAGGCCAGCTTCAGTCGCAAGAGAAGCGGGGGTACCTAGTAAAACAAGACGGATAGCAAGCTTCTAACCGGGAGCTCTTTCTTTCACTATCACTTCAAAGTTTCCGATCTCCCTTTCTTTCCGGCTGGTCTGGCTCATATCACGGCTGCTGCCAGAAGTAAGTGGCTTGCTTATCACTTTATCACTCAGGTCGGAGGGAACCCTATGAAAAGATCTCTCCAGGTGGGGCTGCTTCTATTGCACTCATACCTACGTGTCAGTTTCATGGAAGAGAGTTTCCCAGTCAGTAGTAGGGACATCACTTCGGGCCAAGGCCAATAAATAATAAGCCTCGGGCCAAGTATAATGAATTATTTAGAGTATTCTCGAGCAAAGGTGCTTTCTGTGAATAATGTCCCGCGGAGCATGCCACATGTATCCTACGGTGAGAAAAGCCATCATAGGATACATGTATCAGGCAGGTGTCCACGAAGGGCCCTAACTTGATTTAGCAGGGAGGCATCTGATCCGCCCCAATGATTCAGAGCGAACGTATCAGGCATGCTGAATGAGAAAAGGAACCTACGGGCGACGTACACCATTCCCAAACTCATTTACTATTATCCCATACAAGTCAACAGGAGGGAGCATCATGTGATCGCACGCATATTATGGATGTTACATCGTTGATGATTGTGCATCCATCCCGCAGCCGGTCGAGCCATTATGAAAGGGGGTGTGGGTATATGTATAAATAATAGAATCAATTTCCACCCTATTATTATTGAAGCGTTTAGCACCCGATCCTCCTATTAGTAATAAAAATGACCAAAATAAGAATAATAAATATCAGGATAGGAGTGGATAAAACTTGATTTCGTGATTCCAGCTGGTGATTGAGATCCAGGATTTGAGGCGCGTTGGTTCGAACAAGAAAGAAGTGCTGGGACACACTACAAACCGAGCCCGCCCGACTGAGTTATTAATGCGTTGAGTGAGGCCCAGCGAAGCTCCGAGGTAAGCAGGGTGGCGTGGTCAAATCGAAAATGGGCAATAGACCAAACGACTAGGGCAACGCCACGAATCATCCCTTCCATCCGGGTCACTGACATCATTTACTGGTACTCGGTCAGCTGAAACTACCTCTATCTCTGATGCCTGGGATGGTGGATCTACTTATTGATCTTGATCCCCAACCGCTGGTTGCGGGATTACCTATTCTGATGCTTTGACCTCTGTTTCTTATGTGGTCTCTGCCCTTGTCTCTGCCTCTGTCTTTTATGCTTATTGCGGCACTGGCATATAAGCTACTAGCAAGCGAGGGCGGATAAACTTAATCAATGGGCTGCAAGACCCAGAAGCAGATACAGCAGATTGATATACAGTGCCCGTTGGAGAGCCATAGCCCATTCCAGGTGCATATCCAGGTGCTACTATAGTTGATCGGGACCCAGTCAGCGCCGATTTCTGGTTGACAAGAGATAGAACCCCTTGCCCATACCCAGGACACCTTGCCCCTCATTACCACCGGTACACGCCAGCCGAGAGGACATCAGGCCCAGGATGCAAGTACCCATTCACGATTAGACAATACCCAGAAACGACTTACCCAACAGAACAGGAGGGTCACGCTGGGAGGGAGGGGCCTAATCACAAGGCACACTATCCTACACAGAATGATACAATGAGTCATTTTGCATAATTGCTATATATAATACACAAGCTAAAGAATGCATGCAGAGCGACTTAATCTTCTTCTCACCTGCTGCTATATCTTCATGGTTCATTGCTTTATATACTTGCAGACCGGAGGACTAGCAACGAAGCTGGGGTTGGGTTGGACAATGGATCTTATGAAGTTAGCCCACTTCACTGATGAGGTTCGACATCAATGCTGATAGGAGGCGTCTTCAATACATTCCCTGAGCACAAGTACATAGTTAAGCCCGAAACACATTGCACAATTACTACCCATTCCCCAGTAGAGAACTTCCCATAGCGCAATTACCATAGTTCCACATACCACCCAGTTGGGGGGCGGTACAACGGACGGCAAACTATGGCACATGGCTAACAACTACAGCACTAGCACACAGTATCGCACTAGAAAGGAAATAATGAAAGCATACATACACGTGCTAAGCCAGGGGAAGACTTCTTAGCAGGGTATCATGAAAGCATTGGCTCAAAATACCCAACCAGGGGGCAAGCGGTAGGATCATCATCACCAAACCATGGCTTTCTCTTTCTTCCACGCTCGCTATGCGCCATAACTGCTCTGCTCTTGGTTCGCCCCCGTAGGGCACTCTCATGGGATGTGAACGCCGCCACTAACTAAGCAACCCCACGTTCTAATGCTGGAAGTGTACGGATGGATCGACCAACCAACCCTTACCCTTATTACTAACACCATCACGTAGCCCTATACGCCATTAGCTTTACAGCTTCCAGAACACTTGCTTTCAGATACTGCTGGGTACCAACCACTATGAACTCTTCTTCCCCGCCGAGTCACCTTTGAGTGAGGCCGTTCTAATTGGTCGATAGCTACTAGTAGTAGTTTACCGCTTAATTCAATCCGAAGAAGAAGGACCCGGAGGGCGCTTTCCTGTAATCAGGGAAGGAGATTGACGACCATAAAAGACCTACAACTGGCATTCTGACTAGCCTATCGTGCAGCTACAGCTCAGACTGATACCTGAACTCCATGCTGACTGAAAGCCAAGACGAGTCCATCTTCCTAAAAGCGAGGGAAAGAAGCCCACTCAAAGTTGGGGCTTTCCAGCTTGTGCGAGGCTTCCTTACCTTTCTCGAGAGCTCAGTGGCCGGTAGAGGATTCTCAGCTCTGGCGAACTACTCTTGCCTTCCTTGGTTCGAGGGAAACCATTCCTAGATTCAGACTTTGGGCAGGTGCAAGTCTTCCTGCTTAGGTATGAACTCGTCCTACTTACATCGAAGAGAAGATGATAGTTATCGAGGATGGATCTGCTCGATCTCAAACTATAAAGGACGCTGGGCGAGATGCTTCCTCTATCTCTGGTAATGGTGAAACTCTTGCCTCTATGGCTTAAGGATCTAAACTGCTTCAGGCTCTACCACTAATGCTGCTACCTATGTGGGATCAACTGATTCAAGGCCAACGACTGGACTTGGAACTCAATCTCGATTTGCTTCTGGAATGGGATCAAAGTCAAATGGCTCCGGTTCCGCCTTTACTACCGGTGGTTGATCGCCTCGCAACGGAAGAAGCAGTTACTAATACGTAATCCCCAGCGCGAGCAGAGGCGGTTGTTTCATCTGTTGATCCAGCACCATCAGTATCCGAGTCAATAGTCAAGACATAGTTGGCAGCTATAAAGGCGGTAGAATAATACCTATCGGTGGGTAAGGAAGCTGCTCTGGTGTAAGTGGAAGGAAGGCAGCACTCAGGTCAAAGAAGTGCGCTATGTATGCCCAAATGAATGTAGCGCTCACCATGCTTTCATCTTCGTGCTACCCCGCCTAAGTTTATGTAGTAGAGACATAGGGAGAAGCAGCGGGAAAGACAGGAGCAGAGCCATAAGCACTAGCAAGGGTGGTGGTTTCTGTAGCTTCGGTAAGCAGATCCTATATCCTATCCTATAGCAGTAGTTCCTGGTCCAGCAGCCTTCGATCCAGCAGATATAGTTCCAGCAGATTGTTGATCCAGTGGATTCAGTTGAGGGAGATGGATTTATAGCTAGTGGGTAGCCTGCGTAACTACAGGAATTACGACCCGTCAAATTCACTGGATTTTTGCGATTCTCAATACACCAGAGCAAATTGGAAACACTTTATAGCATGCGTTACACCTATCATGTTATTACCCATAGCACGAACCCTCCGCTCGATTGTTTCGGTTCAACTCCTAACAAACGAGGAACTCTATTGTACAGAAAACATGAGCGTATAGTAGGATTCTCGCTTGGACGTAGCGCTATCATGGACTATTCTATGGGCCGGATCCCCAACCTTGTCACTACGGGGCACTACCTTGATGTTGGCTTGAATAGGGAGCTATTTCTATCTCTAACACATGGATAGCGTGCAGGCGTAGGGCTTAATTCGCAGCATCTTGGACCTTATATAAGTGAAAGCATCCGAGCCAGCTAAAGCAGATTCAGTTCCAGAAGCAGTAGCAAAGCCACCATCTCGCCCAGATAAAGATCCAGTCCCCTCACCCATAGTAGCAGAGGCACACGCAAAGATAGAGGTTTCAACGACGTAAACTAGTGGATCAACTGATTGTTCGACTAGGACAACTGGTTCAAATGCTACTTATGCTGCTGGTGAAAAGAATGAATCGACTACTGCAGCATCAAGGACTAAAGACTGGAAGGGATGCTGCTGGACCAACTTGTGCTTACGGATATTCAACAACGGTCACTACTGTTGGTGGTGTAACTGGGTATGGAACTGCTCGTGCAGCTGAAACGGAAACAACCGAATCAACTTACTCGGCTGACTCATATACATATGCTGCCTTTGCTTATAGGTCAAAAGAAGAAACTCTATACCTATGCTGCTAGTGATGCTTTCTTTGGTTCGGGTGGGTATGGATCTCGATCTGTAACTAGCTATATAACAGGTAGGGATGTGCATAAACCCGGAACAAGGTCAACTACTGGATATGCTACTGGCTCTACTTATGCTTGGTCCACTTTCTCTTCTACCTATGTCACTGGATCTACTGGTACCGGATCTCATTCCCTTGCCATTAGTGCCGCTTCTCTATATACGGCTACTTCTAAGTCTCCATCTCGATATGCTGCTGGGACTAGTGCTTAAGGTGGATCAACTGGTCCAACTTCTGAATATACATATGAATCTACTGCTGGGTCAGAAACGACTACCTTCCCTGTTACAGGTGGTTCTCTAGCTACCTTAGCTTCTGGTTCAATAGATGCTTCTGGTTCATTGACTGGATCAACTTATGAATCAACAGCTTAATCTATCGCTACATCTCCCGGGTCAATGGGTTAAACTGCTTAATCAACAGGAGAAACTACTGGCACTGGGTCTTAATCTGGATATGGGTAAACAGATAAGGTTGGGTTTCGATCTAGCTCATCAAGGCAAGTGACTGACTCTGAACCTCGATCACGAAATGGAGCTATAAGAAGGGGTGCTACTACGGGCTCTATAAATGGAAGGTATGTTGCTAGCTATGGATCTGGGTCTGCGTGCTTTATTGCTGCTGGATCATGAGAATCTACTATTGGTGTAGCTACTCCCGTATAAGCTTCTGGATCTACTTAGTAAAGGTAAACGACTGGCTTTGTCTTTGCTCTTGGTTCTGCTCCTGCACCCCTAGTATTTGCTACGTGTGCAACTTATGTTGCTGGGTATCGATATCTAACTGGTCCATCCTTTTCTCATTGCATTTGTTTTTGATTGATTGCAACTAGAAGATATTCGAGCAACATTTGTAAATCAAAACAAGCACATAGAAGCTCTGGGTGTAGCAACGTACGCGATGTTGTATCTTCTTCTTGGTGGGATGGTGTATATTCTCTCCTGTTGTGAAGGTTGGATTAGCTCTTTCTTGGTGGGCTTGGTGTGAGGTTGGCTCTTCTGGTTTGGGTAATCCTCATCCAGTGGTCGAGCCGCGCATCATGATTGGATTCGATGTTGCTATTATATATGTCATTATGGTATCGCTGATTGAATGACGATCTCCCTCATGTATAATGAAATGTCTCTTTGTATACGAGATTCTTTTCCACTAGTCGATCCAAGGGTCAATCATTCACAGGAGGTGCCGATTGATGCTTGCCGATAGATAGTAGTCGCCGGTTGCCGATACCCAAGAGCCTCCTCATTCCCACACGGTAAATGATTTGATTATGACTCAAACATGCCTTTTTAGTCAGTTTCCCTAGGTACGTTTAGTGGCTCGACTAAAAGGAGAGGATTGCCAGGTGTAGCATTGCTGCCAATCATCGGAGTCCTTGCCTTAAGGTCATTGCCGAGAGCCAGTCGCCTGGAGGGAGGTACTTGTCACAAGGAAGAGCAGTCGATGGCCGATCACATAGTTGTCATTGCTGAGAGCCACTAGTTATTGCCGGGAGTCAGAGACGCTAGTTTGCCTTAAGGTCATTGTCTGTATCATTGCTAGGACCTCTAGTCATAGCCAGTCTCATAACCAATAGCCAGTCTCATAGCCAGAAGGTGGTATAGTAAGCCCGTAAGTACCCGTCATACAGCCAACCTTTCTTTGCCAGAAGGTAGGTCATTCCCGCTGATAGCTGATCATACACAGAAAGAGCCATAGGGTATTTTTCAGAAGCATTGCCAGTCGCAGTAGCCAGTCATCGCCAACCAGTTAGTGCCAGGAGGTCATTGCCCCAAAAAGAGATGGGGGTACAGCCGATGATAGCCAGGCATAGCCAGCGGGTCATAGCCAGTCAGATACAGAAGGTCATTCCAGAGGGTCATTGCCAGAAGGTCGCTGATAGCCCCAGGAGGTGGGTGATGCTTGCCCGGATAGTGATTGATTTATAGCCCACATCTTTTGAGAGGGGTGATGGGGTCCCGCAGCAAGCACACGATACCCTTCAACTAACTCCACCGTCTCAACTAAATACCCCGTCCCTCAACGTACAGAACATTGACTTGTTCCTATCTGCTGCAACCACTAGACATATCGAAGAGAAAGAAAGACATGGTTGGGTCATTTACGTTGATTCACCCGGAAAACTTTTTCTTTGATTGCGGGCTTGCTTGATTTGATTGGCGACTGAATGAAACCTAGTTGGAATGAGGCTACCTAGTCGGAACGAGGCTACCTAGTCGGAACGAGGCTGGATACCTACTAGTTGGGAGAGGCTGGATACCTAGTTTGGGCGAAGCTGGCTTTATACAGAGTTGGGACAAGGCGGAAAAGCCTAGATGGATTGAGATCTGAATTAGTCCGCTGATGATGCTGGCCGGAAGGAGCGGCCAGGGGAAAGAATCTTGTCCCCAGCGTTAGGTGCATTCACCAATCACACAGTACAACCTGCCCACAGACCCGAGAGAAAGAAACATGTGCCACCCGTTCAACAAACTCCCCCGTCCCTCAATATGCATCCCCGTCTCAACACACAAAGCTTAACGATACAGAACATTGACTTGTTCCTATTCTTATTTAGTGGGGGCTGCTGCAACCACTAGATTACATAGCGAGAAAGAGAGACATGGTTCATTTACGTTGATTCACCGTGCAACCCCTCTTGATTTGATTGCGGGCTTATTTGATTGGCGACTGAATGAAACCTACTTGGAACGAGGCTACCTAGTTGGAATGAGGTTGGAGACATAGTTTGGACAAGGCTGGACGGATACATAGTTGGGGCGAGGCTGGACGGATACAGAGTTAGAGCGAGGCTGGAAGGGAAACCTACTTGGGACAAGGCTGGAAACATAGTTGGAACGAGGCTGGCTGGATACATTGTTGGGACAAGGCTGGGCGGATACGTACGTGGTGTTACATACACTTAATACCCCCCGCTCATAGTCGGAGGAAAAACGACCATCGTGAGGGGAATATATACCCCACCACTTCTCGGAGGTCAAACCTCAAATCCCTTCCTTTTGATGCAGCATGCTTTTTGATTTCAAAACCACTTCATTCTTGATATCCCCACTTCCTTAACATAGGCCACCTTTGAACTAGTGAATTTACCATCTTCTTGGGCCGCTACCTTTCAGTGACCACGCCACCTTCTATTACTGAATTGACCAGTTCAAGGTCCGATAGGTCTTGCCTGCCCTCCCCTTTTGTCCTCTATTTGAAAGGGGCCCCTACCTACCAGTAATAGGCCACCTTTCCGTATTGCATTTACCATTGGCGTAGACAAGGCGTATAATTTATCACTTCTCACCCTTTCACTCCACAATTTACCATCCCGCATACGCCACCTTGAATTAGTTATTGAATTTCCCCAATTTGAGAAGCGTGTTGAACTCAAAGAATTACCATCTTCATACGCAGCCTTCTTTCCCACTCTCACGATTACCAGTTCAATGAACCAGCTAAAGTGCCGCCAGATTCATGCATATCAATCTACCATCTGGATCTTCTAATAGGTCTTGCCCTTCATAGGTCACCTTTCATTATTGAATTTCCCCGAGCGATATTTCTCTTGTTTGCGCCGGCTTATCTTGTTTGCTTTGATCGCTGGCTTTGCGGGCTTTACGAACACGGACAGCTGCTTGCTGCTCGCTGGTCAAATCAACCCGGGATGGTCCAATAAAGAAACGGTGGGCTCGCTGGTCGAATCACGACTGGAGGAAAGAATAAATGGCAGGCTGGGATTCTCAATTCAAGAACCAGTGCAGGATTACTTACGTGCTTCTTCCTTGCTGGCTGGGATATGAACCGAGGCTGGGAGAACCCGGCTGCTCGCTTTTTGCGGTTATTACTCGATTATATCACTTGCTTATTAGTGCGGGCTGGCACAAAAAGAAATGATGAAACAGGCGGGCTTGCTAGGAAGGAGAATCCACCCTGGCTAGGATATGAGAGATACGGACTTCCTTGATGCTTATTGGGTGGTGGGCGGTGGTCGAGCCCAATCAACCAATCTCTCAGGCCCAATCAATAGGTCGCATAAATGACCTCTCCCAATCTATCTCCCTCGAACGACCTAATACATTTTCCTCCGGCCTTTCTCGGATATTCGAAACGAAAGGGTGGGTGGGTGTCCTTTCTGGTGGGGGGGGGCATTCCACATTGACTGATGGGCTTAGGGGCATTCCACCGCGTATTTCATATCAATGAAAATCTCTTTGATGGCAGTTCATGAGGCACATAAGGAAGGCAAGGCATTAAGGCTGGAATTAAGGAATTAAGGCTGGATGGAATCTGCTTAAAGATTTGAAGTGATAAGCCATCTTAGGAAAACTCTCTCTGCTGAGGAAGACCGCTACTGCCACTGCCTATGCCACTGCCTATGTTACTGCTGGTGGGACGGTTGAGTCACAACGCGTACCTCGCCCTCCTGCTAAGGGCGAGCGACTCCGTACCTTATGCACGGCACGACGATACCTGGCTAATGACCGAAAGTAGTAAATACGTTAAATGGGCCTAGTTCCATTTTCTAACATAGCGAGCTTAACAAATTCTCTCCTTGCCCCCCGGAGGGACAAGCGGCTTCGCACCTTGGTCAAAATAAGAGATGAAGTATACCTAATTCCCTCTCCCATTCTTCAGCAACAGGTTTGATTGGTAGGTGTTACGCTGGCCTAGACCTGATCACCCCCTATTCTTATTTAAGGCGGCCCTATCAGGCAGGCTTGCTCATCGCTAAGTGTTTCCACACGCTCATACCCCAATGGGTTCACCAATGAAACGGCGGTAACTGATCAAGAAAGAAGGTCCCGGAGGGGCTTGCGCTTCCTAGTGCAAGGACCCGACAGGGGGCTCGACTGATAAGGACCCTTTAGGGGGCTCGACTGATAAGGACCTTTAGGTGCTCGACCATTTTTTGACTTATTTGAGGGGCAAATAAGTAAATTGAAGAGGACCTTTAGGATGCGTAAGCACGCTCGACTAGTAAGGACCCTTTAGGGGGCTCGACCAAAAGCCCCCCCACCCAATAAGTAAACCCAAGAGGTGCTCGACCATTTTTTGACTTATTTGAGGGGCAAATAAGTAAATTGAATGCGTAAGCAGGCTCGACTGTTAAGGCCGCCATCACCTTTAGGTGCTCGACTGATAAGGCCGCCATCGAGAGGACCTTTAGGTGCTCGACCAAAAGGGAGAGGAGAGGAGAGGGGCTCGACTGTTAAGGAGAGGCCCGGTAGGGACTCACTATTCCGATGGTGAGGGTGCGTTAGCACACTCGACTGTCAAGGAGAGGCCCGGTAGGGACTCACTATTCCGATGGTGAGGGTGCGTTAGCACACTCGACTGTCAAGGCCGCCATCGACGGAGTCACTCACTCATTCCGATGGGTGAGGGATTCTCGCCGTACTAAACTTATCTTCCTTCCTGGCTTCATAAGAGGTTGGGCATGACTCTCTCCAAGGCCCTAGGTCTCAGGCATGAAAATCAAGTAAAGGGTAAGTATTCGGTTTTCAGATCCCGTCATCGAAAGGTGAGAAAATGAGAAGTCAAGGTTGAAGAACCTCCGCCACGGTCAAATGGCCAATCTCGTAGGGAGAATGTCCAAAACCTCCGCCCAGATCAAATGGCAAAATGATTCACCACTTCGATTCGATTCGTTTCATTTCTCGAGTCGTTGCAGGAGCGATATTCAGTCATCTCCTTATATAATATGCACCACTTTGTGTAAATGAAATTCGCCGAGTTCCTTGGTTGTACGCATATGTGTGCGATAAAGGATTCTCGCCTATATAATCTAGAAAAGGGAAAGGTCCTTGATCGCCGAAGTGACTTCTTGTATCTGATACGCTTTTTAGGAAGCTGCTTTGCCGAAACTTCCTCTCCTTATCAGTCGAGCCCCCTGTCGGGTCCTTGCACTAGGAAGCGCAAGCCCCTCCGGGACCTTTTCTCAAAGATTGGAAATTGAATAATTGTATATAATGAGATACAAGAGTTTACTAAAAAGAATTATATCCGATGATAGTTGTTCTTCATATTTGTTCTTCGATCCAATGACTCACTATTCCATTGAACCACCGTTCACGACATCTTTTTCATACACGCTTCGTCCGCCCTTATCTCCCTCCCCTTATAAGAGCAAACTATCGGGGGTTCTCTTTATCCCGTCGTGCTATTACGGCTCTATACTACCCTTTCTCACCTTATTTCTCATTTATAAAAGACTCCTTTTGGGGTAACAGATCCGGAAGACGGACAAACATCTCGTAACGCGATGGTTTAAGGTCAAAAAGATAGATTTCCCCCTGCTTTCTATGCCTTTGTTAGTTATGAATCTGCACCTCGAACTGGACGATCTGCAATTGGATCTGCCACTGGATCATAAACCAGGTATGTAACTTCAACTACTGAGTAAACCGGTGGAACTGGGGTTTCAACGGGTGCTTTCACTGCATCAACTGAGTCAAGGTAAACCACTGAATCAACGGGCTTTGCTGCTTCCCCTTCCTTTACTATGGGTGCTCTTACCTCTGTTCCAACCTTTGCCTCTGCGGGATCAACTCAATCTGCAATGGGATCAGTTGCTGGTGCTGGAAGAGATGCTTCGGGCTTTGCTCGGGCAACAAGGTAAACAACTGGTTCTGCTAATGGATATGCTTATGCCGGTGGGTATACTTAAACCACTGCTGTTGGTGCAGGATATGGATATGGGTATAGAGCTGCTCATGCTTATGCTACTACCGGTGGCTATCCAACTGGCTCTTAAGCTGCTTAGTCGACTGTGTAAACTGCTATGGATTGTCTCTGAAGTCAGACCCAATCCGACGAGAGTATATGTGTATACATTAGGTGGCAACAGTCAATGGTATTGGATGGTGTTATTAGTTTGGTGGCCATTATGGTACATAGGATTCTCTAGGGATTCACTAGCAGAACGTGCTCAGAGGCAAGAAAACCACGTCTTTTTCAGATCCTGCGCGTGATCAAATGACCAATTTCAGTTCGTTTCAGTTTCATCCCAACCTTACCCTCCCTGGGTCGAAAAAGCAGATCCCATTGATCGCTATTCCAGCAGTTTCATCCGTTGATCAACCACTGGATCAAGATCAATTGGTGCCTTTACTTCTGCTCCCGACGCTAATCTCTATAATCACAACAATGATAAGTGATAGCATGAGAGGCTTAAGAAAGTGTAATAACCCAAATACTCTCACAAAGCATTTAGATACGGATAATGATACTACTAAGCCCATTGATCTGAAACAGTGTAATGATGAATACAGATAGACCTATATTATGTATATACTGTACTACCATATTGAATATGTTACCAGTATAGCTCATAATGAAACCCAGCTTACTCAAGCTTTACACATATCCATACCCTATCCAAGTAAGTAGTGCGATACTGTTCTCTCTCTATGACAAGGTATGTTATTAACAACTATCAGTATTCCCTAATCAACACGTACGATAAACATGCTTATAAGACAGAATAACCATGTGGATCTCACCTATCTAAGAGCTAGTGTAACTATTATAGAGTTTTACCATAATTATGAGTAAGCAGCTAGTATTAGTGATGAAACAAGGATCAGGTTATACAAGCTATGTAGTTATTTATTAGAGTGAATGACAGGAGAAAAGCTATACTCTTCACAACACGTATCCATGATTCAGACCTCAGCATTGAGATGACAGTAACAAGCGTACTAGAACATACATATAGGTAGTTTCCAGTAGAGTTTCTAGTCAGAAGAAGCTTTTATTGATTACTAATGGCATACTCATAACCCTATTTGACATAATTCTCAGTATCTGTACATGATCTTTATGCTTATTAGGTCAACAACGTATATCCTGCTTACGTGTGATAAGTATAAGTGATTGATTACATAGATACAGTATTGACTACATGCTGTATGTGATAGCTCGATAAACATGAGTAGATGATGTATCCTGTATTACTCATGAATGGTATTTGCTCATCAATGATACAAGTCAAATGAATGTAAGTGTCAACCAAATCGTAAATTGAAAGGATAACAACATGACCATTTCTGATTCGTCATCTCCCTAAGAGCCGCAGGATAAATTCTCTGCTACACCTTTCCCCATGAGATGCGCTAATTGGTACAGTCAAAAAAGGTCGGTCAAAGAATGTGAGGTGTGATTCTTCGTGCGGACGGAGGGGACAAAAGAGGAGTTCGTTGTCTCGCTGTTGGGGTGAGGGCGACCCGTGGATAGGTCTTATTCGCCTCCCTCCGATCCAAGATGGAATGACTTGGGATGTTGCAGCGGTCCCCTGCTGCAGGTGTAAGGTATAAAGAAAGGTCCGGCTCGTGCTGCAATGGGTGTTGTTTGTCGCTGTGATCCTCTTGATCAAATCCCCACCAATGTATAGTGACTTAATTCTTGTTGGTATCCACCCAAAATGATTGTTATCGAACCAGAAGCTCTACTTTGTTTAAACCTACATTTTCAGGGATAGATCTAATTCCTCTAGCTAGTCATTGATAAGAGGCTGTTAGTTATACCTTGTAGTTCTAAGTAAGAGTGTGAAGTTCTAGGCTCCTATAGTGAGTAAGAGGTTCTACATGCATGGAGTAAGTTCTATATTCCTCTAGCTAGATACAAGGAGTTAGCTCTATATTTAGAAACCAGTATAAGGCAAGAGTCATTTGTTATTCCTGCTGTTTCCTACAATTCCTACTTCTATTGCTTCCTTGCCCTCAGAAGCGCAAGCCCTCCGGACCTTTCCTTTCTGTTATTTCCTTGCCCTCAGAAGCGCAAGCCCTCCGGACCTTAGGGTTTCTTTCTTTGTCAGAGTCTCTAACTTAAGACCTAAGGATCTCTTCTTTCTAAGCTCTTAACTAAAGCATACAGACTATAAACAAGGAGAAAGATATAGACCTAAATACTAGTTCCTTCTATCTATCTATCTTATTCCTATCTATCTGAAAAGGGCTGACCTGCTCCTCCTCTCTTCGAGCCTACCTATACTGAGGGCTATACAAGACATAATCTTCACTTATATAGCCTTATATCAAACCTTAACTTTACCATTCTGATATAAAAGTAATCTTAACTGAAAGGATGGAAACTATATGGAGGACTTCATATTTGATTGATAACTAAGCATAAGATAAAACAACAACTACTCCTACTTTAGATCTGCGTTTGTATTTCCTTGTGCTGCATATGAGGAGGAGTGATGGGATTGAGAATAGTGATTGTTGAGTGAAAGGTGAATTCCCTTCCTCTGTCTGGTCAGGTCTGATATGAGTTGTAAGGGCAGGATATCGTAATAGATCCTCAGCATAGAATAAGAGAGGGGCTGCGCTAAAGGGTTCTGATATAGCCAACAACCTTAATGTATGGATCCTGCTATCTTCTATCTCCATCTGACCTACCGGCAAGCAAGGTCTAAATTCAAGATGAGCTGAAAGGGTTGCTTCTGCTGTTAAGGTAAAAGGGCAGGGTCTCCCAGGTGGATTGATTCTTACTGAACTGGATCACTTATTAAGGAGCTCAGATTAAGAAGGAGCTAATTGTTGATTCAAAGGAGGAGCTACTAATATGGATAAGCTAATTTCAGATCCTACTTGATACGAGTACAAGCTTGATACAGAATAGGTTGGTTGTACTGAAACAAATAAGGTACTTCATCTCCTTCCATAAAGACCGATAGACTAGTTACTATTCCTACTATCAAGACTATTCCTACTAGAGATCCTAATGAACTAATTCATTTCTCTAAACAATCCCTTACTCTCTGCCTTACCATTAGGCTGGCAAGACAGATAAGAGAGACTTTGGAATAAAGACGGTAAGCGGCACAGTGGCAACACTGCCTTCAAGGTTGGTTGTTGGTAGGATATCAGACCTACAGAGGTGGCAATAGAAGCTGGCAAGAGAAGCTGGCAAGAACTGGGTTGTACAGAACTGGGTCAAACTAGTACAGATAGGGGTGAACCAAAAGCATTGAGTGGCAACCAACAGAGTGAAACCGAACAACAGATTAGAGCAGTTAGATAAGCGCTATGGGAGAAACCCCCAGATTAGGGCTAATGAGAGAGGCGGGAAGGAATAACCGTACAGAAGCTATTGAGTTCAACCAAAAGATAGGGTGGTTAGAAAAGCTATTGAGTTCAACTGATGAAGGGAAATAAACTAGCTAGAAAAACCAAAGTAAATGAAGCTTTACGTCAAGTGAACCAAAGGGTGTACATACCGCGGTCTTAGTCCCTTCCTCTCCCGGTGGTCGAGCGAGAAATCGATGGCGTTGGTCGAGTGACTCCGTCCCTCACCTTCCTAAGTAAAGACCTTCCTAAGTAAGGACCTTCCTTTGTAAGGTGAGCCTTTCTTCCTCTCCCTAAGGTTGAGCCATCCTTCCTAACCCTTATGGTCGAACCTCGATGAAGATCGTCAAAGTGGTTCATCCCGGATAGATACCTGAATATCTAATCTGTAGTCTGCCTGCCTATCTCTAAAGGGTCCTGCCTTCCTATCTGAATTATTGGACTTGCCAATCTCTTAGGTAGCTATGGATTTCCTCATGAACAGCTACTTTTGGGCTTGCTTATCTTATGTGTTCCTATCCTAAGGGCTTGCTAAGGAAGGGTATTAGAGAGTGGTATACTGGAGGGCTAATGGGCGGGCTTATGAGCTTGGGTTTTCTTGTCAATGTAAGGTTAAGGCAGAAGGAGCTAATAATTCAATTTCCCATATAATATGAATTGCTCATTGTGGTCATTTTACCCGATATCTAGTCTGTCTGAATTGAGGTAGGAACTATGGTAGAGAACTTCCTAAAAGCACCCGCCTATATATATAGAATTTCACCATAACCTTATTAGGATTACTAATTCCTAATCTTACTATCTCCTGTAGGCATGCACTGTAACTAAGGCAAGTACTGGAACTCTTGGCTTGTACTTAATGGCTTGCACTGGAAGCTTTCCTTGACTTTCAGGGACAGGGAGACATCACTTTCATGGTATAGATAGCTCGGGGAATACTAGATAGCGTTGTGGGCTAACTATAGGTGAAAGCTGTTACCGTACCTCTTCTTGACTGATGAAACTGAATAAGAGAAATGAGAAGGTGGTCATCAATAAGGGTAATGTAAGGTGACCGTGTAACAGATGTATTCCAGTTGTTAGGAGAAGTGGCATGTCTGGTTGGTGTGGCTGGAGTGACTACCCGATGTGCAGTCTTATGACCAGTTCATGTCTGGGGCGTTGGCTGCGGGTGTGGCGAGGCAGTGTGCTCTGGTAGGGTAATGGGGTTAGCCTCTTGCACGACCGGGTTAGTAAAAGATACGTGTTTCCTGTCTTCGCCAGTCAAAGCCAAAATAGGAAGAGAATGTTGCTGGGCGTCATGCTACTACCCGAGTGCCGGAGGGGAAACCGTCTTTCAAGGGGGGCAGTCTTATCTGTAAGCTTAGGAACCTATCAAGCTTGGTCTTACCTTAGCTTATCCCTGACCTTCCTAGCCTATAGGTAATAGGTTCGTCCTTCACATTGCTAGCCAGCTCTATACGAGGGATTTTTCATATCCAGCTCTAGAGCCCTGACCTATCGAACTAAAGCACCTTCGTTGCATTGCATTTCCTTCCTAGCCAGCTCTAGTCTAATGGGAGGATGGCAAGCGAACTACAGCACCTTCCTAAGTCACTATCTGTTATAGGTACGAATGGGAGATGGTAGGTACGAACCTAGCCAGCTCTAGCGAGCACCAGCACCTTACGAATGGGAGGATGGTAGGTACGAAGCTATGGAGCTCTATCGAGCAACTACCAAACCCCCCTGAAAATGAAAGTGATCCCCCCCCCCAATTCATTGCTCACCATTGGCAGACACGAACGGAAAGTGGTAAGCGTAGTCTATCCATCGCATTTCGAATACCAGCAGCCAGCCCGCTAAAGCGGCTACTCTGGTTCTAAACTGAATAAGAGGCTCAACCCTAATGGATGGAGTAAATGGCCAACTATTCTTTTCAACTATTCCTTCCCCACCCCCCCATAGCCGGAATCTTATCTTGAAGGACCAGGAAGGAAAATAATACCACCGGAACCAATATTGACGGATTTACCCTATATTCCTTCCCCCGCATGCTTCCCGGGTCCATATTGATTATATCATAAGCTATTTCTTAATGGCTCGGGTGAAAAGCAAGCAAGAGGAAGTTCATTATTCTAGCTAGTAGCATTTGCGCTCTCCCCCCCAAGCATATATATAAGGCTCCCAAAAACTATCGGTTCGGTACCTTCTTGGTCCCGTGGATCTAGATACATGCGATCGGGGAGCCCACGTTATCTCTGCCCCAAAAAAGAAGGAAGGTCAGATTCTGGCGCCCTTTCGTCTCTGTGTTTGCTTGCTCCACTTCTTTCTCCGGAATCAATATTTCGTATAGAATAGCCATTTGATTAGCTTTTCCATCTGATCTGGGACTTTTCGGGCTTATCGAAAAGATTGGGAGAATGAACCGCTTATGGTTCGATCAGTGAGGCGCGAGAGACGGGAACGAAACCCGCTGTTCGGTAAGCCATGCAGATCGCTGGTTGACGGGCGAGCATAGCGTATCTCTTCTTTTTGGTTGGTGCTTGTACGCTATCGGCACTACTCTTTATGCTATCTCTAGTGACCGAAATCAATCTCATTATATATGTCATTATGCATGAATGAGATATGTGTCATACCAGATTGATGACTGAAGGGAGAGGAATTATATATGTCATTATGCATGAATGAGATATGTGTCATACCAGATTGATGACTGATCTGATAGATGTCATTTCTGACATGACCAGAGAGATTGAGAGAATATCGAAATCTCTCCTTCTCTATGTCATTATGCATGAATGAATTAGATATGTCATTCCGTGATGAATTATATATGTCATTACGCTTTCTTATCGTATGGGATCGTAGCTCTTTTCATCGATCGTACCAGAATCTCGTATACAAAGAGATATATCTAATGACTAATCATTCTTTATCTACGTCATTCCCCCTCCCCCTCCTAATCTAATGTCAGGGGAGCCGCAGACCTTTATTTCGGCATCACACCTGCCCACCTTCCTCCTTATCCCTTCCCAGACCTTCCACGAAAGGCAAGCTCGAGGAATGCTCCTAACCAACAACCTGGTTCAATTGATTACTGGCCATTCCCAGCCTTCGCTCCTTATGTTGCACCTCCGTTCACAAAATATGGAAAGGTCAACTCTATAGCTGCCGGACGAAATGGGCCACCAGCTGTCAATCTAAATGAAAGAGGCTCTCTATATGAAAGCTCTATCAAACTCCCAGGTCAATATGTAACAACCAGGCTATCTGAAAAACCAGGCTATATAACTAGGTCTCTACGACTCGCTCCTCTTTTTTGTTCTGTAACCGTTGGTCATTC
>Ga0115851_100053_pt1 | contig 30391 bp, 31 predicted proteins | sample InSIn2gowninarea_FD_83865 | JGI IMG/M metagenome (GOLD analysis project Ga0115851, IMG submission 83865)
TCAACAAATAGGGCCTGATGTGTTTCAGCACCTTGTAAACTGCATATGCTTGTTTTTCAATGGTGGGGTAGTTAAGTTTTGGTCCCTGCATGCTTGCATCCATGAAGGAGATGGGACATTCATCGTTCATCTCGTTCATCTAAGTGAGTATTGTAGCGAGCAAATTATCAGAGGTGAGGGTGTATAGCAGGAAATCATTCTTGAATTCTAGGTTACAGAGTGTAGGTGCCTCTAAAATAGCCTACTTGATACGAGTGAATGCATACTTTTCCCTCTTGCCCCAACTATAGATTGCATATTTCTTAATCATGTCTTGCATGGGCTTGACTATTTGCGATAATCTGAGATGAACTTTCGGAGGAAATTTATCTTGTCTAAGAAGGATTGCATGGATTTCTTATTGGTTGGGTGAGGGATCTATGTAACAGTTTGGCCCTGGTCTGGATCCACTTTGATCCCACTTTTGGAAATAATGTGTCTAAGAAGGTTCCCCTCAGACACTATGAATGCACTCTTTTTAGGATTCAAGGAAATCTTGTATTTCCAACATCGCTCAAAAAATTTCTTCAGATGGCATAAGTGGTCCTCACATCTTCTTGAGAACACAATCACATCATTGAGGTACACCACTACGCTTTGTCTGATGATTCCAAGAAAAGAAATGTCCATGGTGTGTTGAAAGGTTGCACCTGCATTCACAAGCCCAAACAAAATTCGTCTGTAAGAAAACGTACCCAACTTGGTACAAAAGGTAGTCTTAAGTCTAGCAGGTTCTGCTACCAGAATCTAATTGTATCCTGAAAAACCATCGAGTAGGGAAAAAATTTGTGCCCCAACTATTTGAAAAATGTTGTCCATAGACGAAACGGGGTAGTTGTCTTTGTCTGAGGCATGGTTCATGATTTAGAAATCAACACACAAGCATATTTCCCCAGACTTATTGCATACAGGGACAAGGTTTGAAACCCACGTGGAATGACGAACTTTGTATATGATCCATGCATCCAACAGCTTGGTAATATCTTTCTATATGAGGGGTTCAAGTGATGGATCTACTTTTCTAAACTTCTGTTGATACAACTTGACTCATTCTTTCATTGGAATGATGTGTCGGATTATCCACATGTCATAAGTTTTTAGATCATCGTATGTCCACATGAACACATCTTGATACTGTTTGAACAAGCGGACAAAGGATTGCCGCTCTTGCTGTGTGTAACCTATGCCAATATTGACAAACTTCGGATCTTGTTTTGTTCCCAAGTTGATTAGTACATGCATCATGGTGGAGTTATGGGTCTTGTTGTTCCTCAGCCCCTGAAAACATTCTTGCAAGTCATAAAGATTTTCCAAAGATGCCGCACCCTTTGTGATAAGGTGGCCTTTCCTGTTACCAGCTTCTGCTTGCAGAGAGGGCTCATGCTTGTCATCATCTATCACTGCATCTTTGAAGATGTGAGTGTTGGCCATGAAATGCAGTATCTATTGATCATCATTAAACATTCTTAAGTTAGTTATGTTATTCAAGATATATGGTTTGTACAAAATTTCAATAGTAAATCTATCCCTAATTGGTGACATTCTAGAAGCTACATTTTCCAGAGCAATGGCAGTTGCATTATTCGTAAGTGGTACGTTAGTGATGTTAAATGCGTGGAAGTTAGAGATCATTCACCATACCTCTTGTTGGTAAATTTTGAGATGCGGTGAAAAACAATGAATGCTGTTATGTACCTACTGTACCACTATCTCTGAATCACCTACCACTCTGAGCATGACCACGTTGAGGCTGATGGCTTTCTACAAGCCCAACACGAGTGCTTCATACTCGACAATGTTGTTCATGCACTCGAACTCCAAGTGACTTGAAACTAGATGATTCCTATTGTATGGGTCCATCAAGACACTCCTGACTCTTGATCCATCCTGTGTCTTTGATCTATCAAAGTACATGGTCCACAACTTGTTTGTACCTAGACCATTTGATGTGCTTGTACTATGACTACTACTATTGATACTTCTATTGGTAGTATTGGTACAATGTATTGTACATGTTTCATTACCATCAGTTGGGTAGGGAAGGAGTCCCAACTACGTGTCTGGTGGGGTTGGAGCTGGCTGTGCAGGATAACACCCCATTGCTATTTCCAGGAGGTAGTTTCCAAACATGAGTTCTGCGAAGGCCAATGGTTCGTTCTTGTCATTGATGGGAGTGACATTATGCCTCATATACCTCTCGGATAACACCCAAATTTGGTTGTTTTTTCCCTTGTATGGAAGCCACATGTGCAACGAGTTTGTAGCGAAATATCCATTTAGCTTGCTAGACTAGTCTCTACCGAGTAGTAAACTGTATGCTTTCGGTATGTCCACAACAACAATGTTGATGGATTGGTGGACTCGAGTGTCATGATATAGGTGGATGATCACATCTCGAAGTTCACCAATGGATGGTACATATGTTTGATCAAGTTGGATGATCTACACGGATGTCTCGCTCCATTGTGCATTGATCTTTTTAGCAATGGAGAGTGGCATGACATTGGCTATTGCACTAGAATCAACCAAGCATTTCTGAACATTACAGTTAAAAACTTCAAATGAGAGCAGGATTGAAGGGAAACCTGAGTTTTATTCTTCCATATGGAGTGAGTTTAGCACAGTGGAAAGTGATCTGGGAGGTGCGCAGACTCCTTTGCTGGTAGAGGCTACGATGTCCATTTCTCTCTATCCCAATGCTCGCAACAGGATGTCTCACTGACTCTGGATCTTAGCTAACTTGAAAAAAATGATGTTTGTGCAAGTTTTCTTCATGTCATCTACAATCTTGTAGTTCAGAGGTGGTAGACTCACCAAGGTGTCTAGGGTAAGGCTGATGTTCGTGTTGTCTGACGGAGTGTTCTACAGTTTGTTTCTCATGGACGTACTCTTATTTGCCACTATATTCTTGGACTTTTATGTGTTTTATTCTTTGGGGTGGACGGTAGATTAGCCTTCCTCAACAACAGTCTCATATTTTCTTGTGCTTCTCCAAGTGTAAGGGGAGTCCCTTTACTCCTAATATTGTAGTGGTTATTTTGGTTTGGGGGCTATTTCTTGGTGTTTGCCTTCAATGCTTCCTGTGAGCACTGATACATGTTCACCACATGCCTAGAACTTGATGCTTCATCAAGTGCAACACATTCATCATTATCTGTGTCTTCCAGTTTCTCCTACATATCTTTTTCTGCATCAAATGTATGACTTCATGCAGAGTTTGCGACTTGCTTCCAGTCTGAGAAAGAGTTCTCTGGGTGACGTTCCTCATGGAATGAACAAAATTCAGAATTTGCGCACTAATCGAGGTGGAACATAGATATCTGCGCACAATTTGCAGGGTAATGGTTGTTACATGATGACATGCTTCCTTGTCTCTGTCTTGGCAGATGGTTTCTTGCAAACATGTCCATTTTCCATTGTTTAAGCTCAGACACTTCTGTTGTCAAGTTCTTGACGAGGTGAGTGAGGGTTTCAATATCATTTTCTTCCTTGTCTCTATCTTTTCTTGCCACTAACTAGGACCTTTTTCTCATGCCTTTGGAGTCCTTTGCTGGTTCATCATCTATGATGACTCCAATCGTGCATAGGTCTTTCTCAACAACAATAGCCTCTTCATAGTTTTCCAATAGAGTTGGTTTCGCAGCTCACTTGACGAACTGTGCCAATGCTGGTTGACAGTGCGGACGTGTAGTAATCAATAGTGGTGGAGTCATGAGGTTTTGTGTTTGCTGCAAACTTGTTCAATATGTGTATAAACCTCTGATTGAAATATTTTATCTTTTCTTTCCCCTCCATCTTTAGGCTTCCCAATTCCTTGAGTAACATGGCTACGGTCTTGTGATCATGAAACTTTTCAAGAAACATGCATTTGAACGTACCCTAGTTCTGTATGGAGTTGGTGAGAAGGTTGTGACACCATGCAACTGCACGACCATCCAAGGTAAATGGAAACAATCTACATGCTACGTCGTCATACCGAACCTCAAGGGTTTGCAGCTATAGGGAGAAGTTCCAAATTATATTCTGCCTTCACTACGTTGTCAAGGTTGAAATTGATGTTCATTCTCTCCTCTCGCTTTGGCATCTTGTGCAAAGCACCTAGGAGAGCCAATGGTCCCCGAGCCATCCATTTGAGATTTTGGTCACCCATCTCTTCTTCTTCTTTGTCCTCCTCCACTCCTCCAGAATCTAACGATTCTAAATCTAAGTCTGTTGGTTTGTTCGCCTCCACCTCCTCTGTTGCCTTCCCCTCTACATCCTGTACCGAAGTTTGATCCCAAGATCACAAGGGTGTCTCTATCCCCCTGTCGGAAGACCAATGGTTCCTCTCTATATTCAATAGCTTCTGCCAAATGTTCAAGTGTGGCAAGAAGTTATTCTTCCATTGATGATACAACAACCCCTGTGGGAATGGATTTTGGCTTCCTTGATGTGTATGGAATATGTTGTATGCAGTTCATCTGCTTTCATGAACTAGCGAGTGATGGGACAAATGGAGTGAAGGTGATGATATCAAATTTGGTGTTCAGTCATAGGAGGTGAGAAGTAACCAACTGCAGAGTCATGCGTAGGTGAGAGGGAGTGTGAGTTACTACCTTGACCAGATAGTTGATGAGTGAGTGTGAGAGGACATTCAATCATATACAACTAGCAGACCTCATTCTAGTGCCATAAATGTTGATGGTGTTGGACCCACCAACATTCAGGGGATCACCTCGGTATGAAGTCCCAACTACACCTCTCACCATTTGGAATGGGAGTCCCATTCAATATGATGGATCAGTTGCCATTATCTTAAAGATTTTCCTTAGCTCTTACTTGTAAGCATAGGAGAGTGGTCTACTTTGTCTTTAAGTAGTGAGGTTCATGTTCTTTGTGATTGCTAGTGCTACTTGTGTCAATGTATTTTTCATTGTAGAGGGAGAGGGTGGAAGTGAGTCCCAAGTTAGATGGGAGGAAGCCCCAACTCTATTAGGAACACATAACACAACAGGATGTGCACATCTTCTGGAAGAGTAGTCCACATGGATGTAGTAGTCACAACACACAAGGAAAGATAACACGTATAACACACAATGGAGGAGTCCATGCGAGTGCAATGATTTTTATAACAAGTTTATGTGAAAGGTTTGTCTTATGTCTGGGGAGGTAACCAACACGAGAATGACAACGTTAATAGATCATAAAACACATTTTCATTAATATATATGTATTACAACAATTGAATGAGTTCAAGTGTTAAACAAAGGTTAAAGCAACATGCATTGCAAGTGTTCAAGATTAGTCTTACAATAGTTACAATACATGTGTGAAAACATGCTGGCTTGTTAGCAGACTTTTCAATTAAGTGAAAGTCCTAAGACACATTGTTACACCATACATCACTAACCCCATGGGCGGGGTGTTGGAGCCACTACTTACTCCTCAAAGAAAATATTATAGACTCTCAAGGATATGTGGGAGGAGCTGAGGTGAAAAGTCCTTTGCATGTGTAAATGAGGGGTATTTATAGCCAAGGGTGAAATTGACCCTTGGGGATGTTTGACTTCCCTCATGACTACTTGACTTCCATGACCTTTCGACTTTACATGACTCTTCATATGACAAGTGGGCCTCTTGGACTTCCATGTTACATTACATTTATTGACAGTATGGCCCACAATAGAGATGTGGATGACATGATTCGTGACAAGACTCAACATGACAATGTTGGTACATTCGTGTTGCTACTGGTGTGCATGTCAAGCTACAATGTTGCTGGGTGATGGATGTCCTCATGGTGTGTCACAAATTCACATCCGCATGGCAAAGTGCGCGAAGTCTTCAATGGTCGTTGGGTTCGCTTGAAGTTGCATTCACGACGTTGCTCCTTGCTTGCATGTTGGCATGCTTGACAAGTTCACCTACTCACGAAAAGTGCATGTTTGATTGTCCATCCATCCATGAACACTTCTTGCATGTTCACTCGTCTATCTATTCATCTATCTGTGTGCGAACACATCCTTGCATGTTCATCCGTTCATGAGCACATATCTTTGCATGCATTGTTTGTTCATCCGTCGGTGAACATGTATTTCTACATGTACTCCCTTGGTTCATCCCATCTATCGTTGAGCCATGCTTGTTTGTGTACTTGTATCTATAGTCACTCATGACAAGACAACATCAAATCCATAAAACTCCTAGTCTACCATGATGTGTGATCGTTTTAGATGCAGGTGACTGGGAGAGGAGACAAGGTTACGAGTTGCAAGCTGGGATGGAGGCTTTGGGCACTGCTGGTGAAAATTGCGTAGAAATCACTAGGCGATGGAAATGGGAAATCCAAATTGATAGTGACTGTCCGCGAGGTCTAGCTCAGCTGGAGGACAAAACTGCACTGTTTTTTAGAGGAGCAGTCTAGGTTGCAGGAAGACTAGGCAGACAAAACCTATGAAATTTTTAGTAGTGGGTAGCAGGAGCCTAGAAGAAAAAACTACGAAATTCCTAAAGGGAACTAGAAGTCAGTTGCTGGGACATTGGTAGTAAAACTTGCGCAATTCCTAGAGGGAACTAGTAGTCAACTGCTGGGGATTGGCAGCAAAAACTGCGCAATTCCTAGAGGGAACTGGCAGTTAGCTACGGGGAGCTGCTAGAGGGGAAAACTATGTTGATGCAGGAGGTTGGCTTGCTGATCACCTCTACACAATTTTTGAGTTGAGTAGATTGTTGGGTAGTAGAGGGCTTGCTCATGAAAACTACACAGTTTTACAAGTGAGCAGCGAGTTGGTTGACTCATGTGTTGGCTGGAAAAAATGTGCAATTTTCTGAGGGAGATAGGGATGGGTACTGGTTGTCTATCTAGCCTGTTTGCACAATTTTCTTAGTCAGTGAATTGGGCAAGGTCTGCAACCTCTGAATAATTTTTTAGGGGAGTTGGTCCCGAGGTGACTGCCAAGTCAAACTCTCTGGTTGACCAACATGGAGGTTGATTGATCTTCTTACGGGCGATGCAGCTTGAAATGGATTGCTTGGTGCTTCTACGTTGTTTTGGGTGACATTTGATCGAGTCGATGGTGGGGTGAAGGTATGAAGGTCAGAGGGGAATCTGGTCGTCAAAACTTCAGCAAAATGATTAAGTGTGTGAACAAGTGAAAGGGTGCATACGTGATCTTGCAAACACACACTTACATGACTTGACGACGAGAAGACTCAAACCATCTAGACACATATGCTCAACATGACTGATTGACAGTGTGAGCGACAAGTGCGATGATTGTGATTGATCGTTGGTTGACTGTGACGATACTTGCATGACAATGTATATGGCTCAATGTGTGAGTACGATGACTATTTACATAGCGAACATAATAGGTACACACAAAGCAGAGACCTTGTGTATGACTAGAACATGGTCACAAGCATGAAATTGACATCAGCATGCAAAATTTGTCGGTGGAATGATCAAGTAAGGTGGGAGCAAAGACTCACACAAGCTCACGGAGTGAACTCAAGTGCATGTAGTCATCAAGTAAAACTCTCAAAGGAGGCTCTGAAGTTGGATGCAGGCCAAAATTTTGGAGCGTGTTGTAGCCACTACAACACATGCTCTTGGAGTTCCTCTACTGTTAGTGAATTTGGGCTATTGGTGAGGATTCTGTGATCTTAAGCCAATTTAAGGAGTTAATGAGGTGGACAAGATCCCTATATTCTCTCTAGGTGTCTCCATCAAGCCCATGAATGGTAAATATCTCCAAAAATGCTTCTTTTCATTGAATGTTAACCACATTAGGCCATACAATATGAAAAACACCCTTTAATCTTCCTATTAAGAATATTATGGCTAAAAATGTGAATTAATGCAAGAAAATGAGAGTTTTAAGAGCTGGAGGATAACACAATGAACCTCAAATTATACCTATTGATCGGCCCCATCATCACCCCTTGGCTAAAGGTGTTTCTCATCCTTTGAGCAACTTAGTCACTGCTGTGAAGTTCATGCATGGCCCTGGTGGCCTCTATGACATCCCAAGGCATCTCAGATGGTGTACCTCCCTGTCAATAGAAACCTACATTTGCCTCTATGTTTGTCCATTCTTTTTGTTCTCCTGTACGGTTCCTTCTCTCTTGTAGGCCCAACAGTAAGGGAGGACTAAATTTGAGTCATATCCATTTGATCTTCAACCTTTGCATGATCCTTTTGTATAATGGGGTTCTCTCCAAGGCATTCCTTAGTCTTTCTGGTGAGTGATACTCTCTAATTTGTAAACTGTGAGGCAGGGCATGCCACCTTCTTTAACAAGCCTATAAACTCTCTGTTTCCAACATCCTAATACTATCCTCAAAATGCACGATGGATTGTTCTTGGGATTCCATGTACTTGAGTGCTAAATCAGAATCATAGGAGATGAGATTATGGTTACTAATGACAACCTTGGGGCTTACTAATTCTTATTTGATGTATAAGGGTATCATTCTTATTTGATGTATAAGGGTATCCTTTCTTCTTTTTCCATCACCTTCTTTACTTATTCAACTCTTGTTTCTTCATGGGTCAACCAAGAGGCTAATGCCATAAGTTGCATGTCTCCCAATCTTGAGTTGGGGTCCCAAAATTCGTATATGTTAGTATCAAATTATGCATGTAAAACTCAACTAGTTTTTCCCTATCCTCAATACTTACTTTTTTGTAAACTCAATGAATTGTTTGTAGTCCTGGAAAGCTAAAGAACCATAATGTGTTGGTTCCTTTATCTATAATTGTAGCCACTACTCCTTGAGGAAAATGACATAGGATTTGGATGGCTGCCTGCACTATATGGCTTCCATAGATAAACTTGCCATAGTAGAAAGTTGTGTCTCTTTTCATTACAACTACTCTCTTAGCCTTGTGTTTTCTACCTATAGATTATCTCTCATGATTACCTCCATTAGTTTCAAACCATTCAATTCCTTTCCCATTTCATTGAATTTCTCCTCCATGAGGACCACCTCTTCTATCTTTTTGTATTTTGCAATTTACATCCATCTATGTGTTATGCCTATTTCCTTCTCCAACTCAAAGAAGACTGATATAAAAAATTTCTCAAGTATAATCCTACCTCCCTCAACAAATTTGTAGTAGGATCCTAGACTGGGTTGTGGATTAGGCTTCTGGAGCTCTTGGAGGAATTTTTTCATATTCTTTTGGGGTGGATACCCCTTCTTGTAGAACCTCTTGTTACTCCTATATTAGCCCCTATTTCTCCTGTAGCAGCCCATATTTCTCCTGTAGCTCTTATTTTTCTTCTTGTAATACGAAAACTTATGTCTTGATCCTCATAAAGGTGAATTCTCTAGTGGTGGGCCTTCCCATGGGTAACATAGGTTGCTTAGTTTTGGCCTCAGGAGAGGTAACTTCCTCAATATTTCCCTCACTAAATGCCACTTCTCCTTTTTTTCTTGCTGACTCATCAATGGTGATAGGGATTTTTGAAGGAGGATGAGGCTTCCCTTGCCTTATCCTAGTGCTCTTCTTTGTTTTAAAGTATAAGGGACCTTGCCTTGGCTGCCTTATTTTGGGCTTGATAGGTGCGCCCAATGTGGCCAATGTGGCAACCACTTCTTTCTCTATGGTTCCTAGTGAAATGATTATTTTCTTACCTTCCCTACTTGTCTCTTGAGGTTTATAGGGAACCTCAAGCTTCTCCTCCTCTACTTCTTACTTCTCCCCCTCTTTTCCTTCCTCAGTTTTTTCTTCTTATTCCTTTGTTTTTGCTGGCTCTTCTTTCTTGGTTTTTGCTTCCTCCTTTTCTCTACCCCTAATACTAGAGGTTGGTGTTTCCTCTTGCCATGTGGAGGTAATGGCTTGTGTTTCAATGAAAATTTCCCTATGTATGTCCACAAAATCAGTCCATAGCAAAGGGTTTCTAAGGTGAATCAAGGCATCCATAACAATCAACTTAATGAGGCCATCATGGGAAATGTGTTTGTGTTTCCCTTCTCTCAACTTCTGGCTCATTTCAAAGATAGATTGCAAGAGTAAATGTGGAACACCAAGTTTGAGTGAAGTGGGTAATTCTTCTTTGAACAACAGCTCATGGAGCAACCGAAAATGATAGGCATACACAATGCTCAGCCTCCCTTCACAAGATATTTGTTTAAGGATGTGATAAACCACTTCATCCCAGGGATAAGGTAGGCTCTCTCGTCTTACTCCATTTTTGTCTTCTATAGGATTCTCTCTATGAATGAAGAAGTTCTTCCTGAGTGTAACACACACTGCTTTATCCTCCTTGCACCATTGAACTCCTAGGGGTAGGGTAGTCACTTTGCTTATGATTTCAACATTTAAAGAGATGGAAAGTCCACTAACAACATTGGTGGCACTATCTTCTCCTTCAGAATTTAGTGCCATGGAGAATTCCTAAGTTATGTCATCATCGTACCCCTTCAAATGTTCAAAGAATCCCATCCACTGATATATTAGAAAATTTTCTACCATAGGAGGACGTTGATAAATTCTTTTTGTGTCTGTCGGTTCTCTTTTGTTGAAACCTCCCCCCATTTCTCCTACTACTCCTTCACAGGGTTACTTAGGTGTATTTTTAACTTTGGCCTTAGAGCAGTCTTGGGTGTAGAGACAGTTTCAAATTTTCCTTTTCATTAGAGGGGGAGAAGGATGCTAATAATTTTTTATCAAAAGAAAATTTCCTCTATCCCTATCTTGCCTTCACATATAATTTTTTTCAAAGGGAACTACTGCACAATTGTTTTCTATAGGGTAATTAATTTAGGTAGGATTGTCCATGCAAATGTATGCAAATTAAAGAGGGAGAAAGCCACTTAATCCTTTCAAGATAACGCTGTCATGTGCATGAGGGTTTGAGGAAAACTTTGGGTAGTTTTTCCTCCATTCCTCCCTTCAATTCTCTCCTGTAGCTTCCTTTAAGGCCTCCTCTAGTAATTCATATCCTCCTGCAGCACACGCAAACACAATTCAAAGTAGCTTGGTGGCACCCTAGGTAGCCTATGATAGTACTAGCTTGTCCATCTCCAACTGTTTTCTAGAAATGAGTGATTATGCAAATGGATTCGAGAATTGTACTTATTATTACTTTTTATTGTAAAGTCTCAGAGCGCTTTGGTGACATGGCTCTTCCACAAAATTCCCTTTTTTAACCATTTCCCCCACTCCTTGTAATCATCACCCAACTCCTCGTGATCATCACATTTATCCTCGTAATCACCACTCTAATGAAGTTGAATTTTCCACAATGCATGCGTGACAAAATGAAATTTAATTTACTAATCAAAGGTGGCCAAGTTTACTAGCCACCTCCAACCCATAAACATTCCTTTCTCGACCAATAAAATATTTTATCATTATATGCATAGGGAAGAGGTGAGGGTTATCACAATTGATCCTAATTTTGACAACAAATTGTTGGAGACGCCTACATACTAGAGCTATACTTCACAACATGATGATCTTGAAGGTGTTGATTTCCTTTGTTTGCTTCTGCACAGGCCTTCATAGCTTTGATGATTCCTTGACTGATAAAATTGTTGTTTGTGCAGGCTTCTTCCTATTATTAAGTCTATTGCTGGTGGAATGTATGGATTATCTAATATCTAATCTCTAAGGATGGTATGTCCCTTCTCAACTTCAAAGACGACTTCATGATGGTCAAGGTGGATGGATCTTCTATTCTGTGGGTGTAAAAAATTGATTTTGGGATATGTTGTAATTGTACATGCTACCAAAGGAGGATTCTCCTTCCTATAGAAACCACTTAATTCCTATTCGAGACCTCATATTTCATGTGGGATCGAAGGCAAGTCATAGGAGGTATAAGGACAAGATTAAAATCATCAAGAGTTTTTGTAGGTGGTGGAAAAGTTGAAGGTAGACATTTTTCTATTTTTTTCTTTATGTATGGCAGAGTGGAATTTGGAGATGAATTTTGGCTAGATGGAGTGGATGAGTGATGGAGGGAATTTTGGTGGACCTCTCCCCACAATTTCTAAAGGAAACATGACCTTTTGACCCCTTCTTCCAATTAGATTTGCCTCTTGTAGCAATTTAGGCTACTCCTGTAGCAACCTAGAATAGTCTTGTAGCACTTCAAAAGAGAGGCAAAACATGGTCCAATTGCTAGCTAAATGATGGAGAGAGGTACGAAGGTGAATGAAGAGAGTGAAAATGCAATGGATGGCTGGAAAATAATGGATAAATGAATACGTAGAATCTGTTATGTAGCCAAGGTTCTGTTGATTGTCTGGAGTCATGCAAAAGAGATATGTTAGAAAAATTGGTGTAAGAACTCCTCCCTTGTGTCTTTTTCTTTTTGTTGTTTTCTCTCTCTCTCTCTCTCTCTTTTTTGAGACATGCAGGCTTCCTCTGTAGAGGTTTTTAACTTGCATGCTTGTCCTGGCTGCCTTAGAGGAGGTTTTCACCTCGATATCTTTTAATATTTTTATTCACATTTGTGTTTTTTTCTTGGGCTCCCTCAGAGAGGTTTTCAACCTTAGAGTTGGTCTTAGATTCCTCATAAAGGTTTTCACCTAGGACCTTTATTTTCTTTTTTTAAGAAGGTGTGTGGGTTGAGGATTGTGAACCTCCCAATCAAATTCAATTCTATGCTGATTTAACTAATAAACTCTTATTTGGACAAAGGTATTTTATACAACTTCAGCCTATAACCATTGACAAGTAAGGGAATCCCTTCCTCATCATTTGTTTTTATCTAGATAGACCCATTCTCAAGAAAATTACCTACTAGATAGGGAACTAACTATCTTATCATTAACTTTCCTTTGAAATCCTTGAGTCTAGAATCACACAGCAAGGCCCAATCTATTTCTTGAAAATTCTTCTCTTTAATGTGTGTTGGGATAGGGTCCCTATGGTCAGTTTTGGGGTTAACTAATCCAAGTTCTGTATAAATTTTTGTAAAAGATGTAAAGTCTTTGTGAAATGTGGATGTAGAGCACGTAGGTAGATAGGAGTCAAAGGGATCTTAGTCCCTTGTTTGGTTTGGTTTTAAGGTTCTTTCACGGTTTGCAAACCATGGTATTGTATGGAAGAAATATATAAATAGTTGATTCATAGCGAGTCTTAGAGATAACTTAGAAGAAATACTTGCAGAATTTGAAGGGTTTTTGTTGTTTTGGGAAAGTGCTAAGGTAAGAAGGCTCTGCTTCCTATACTTAGGCAAGAAGGGGAAGGCTCCTATAGCTAAGTGCACATGAGGCCTTGGCAAGTCCACAGCTGAGTGTGTGGACCCCTGCAACTAAGTGCGTAGGGTAGAAGAGTCTATAATCTGAACATTGAAGATCAATAAAGACTAATTTTGAAGAATTACTGAGCATTTATGTTGATTCCCTTTATGTTATATTTTGTCGCTCAATGATATGTTTTCAACAAATAATGCATGAATACTACATGAAACTGCTGAATCTTTCTTATTTCTCCATGCTTTAAGTAATTATCTGTGTTTGTGAAGTTAAGGATTAATTCTACTATGTTTCTAATGAATTGGATAGATTTGCATGAAATCAAATCTAGGGTTATTTATTGATGCGTGAAAGTAGTTAATTTTCCTGTTTAAGGTATGCAAAGACAAATCATAGACCTTTGCGAAGGTCTTGAAGCTAGTTCGACTGAGTTATAGTAACGAGTTCTAGAAGGATACCATTCTACACAAAGGTAGATTTGAGATTTAGGAGCCTAAGAACCACTTATCACATGTCCCTAGATGCAAAAACCTAGTTATAACATCCCCCAATACTGCTTCGAGTGAGACTACAGCCTATGCTACGCAAGTTGTTGCTGAAAGGGCCAGCAATTAGGGTTTTTTTGGTTGGCTCAAACAACTCTGAACCTAGATCAAGCTCACTTAAGCCGACAGATGGTTCCATTGCTGGGATCGAGATCTATATGAGAGATGTGTGATAAATGGTTTCCTACGAAGAAAGAGCTTGATAAGTGGACTGATAAAAAATCACACATGTTTGTAACTCAGGAGAATAGGAGCCCTACATTATCCAAGGAGCAGTGATTGAAGATATTTTTGTACACGGACAAGACCGATGCGTTCTTCTGCTTCATCCCTGAAGAACTATATGAGTGGTTGTCTAAATTAGTTGATATTCAAGGGATGTGGAGGCTCGAAGGCCCTATAGTGTGGACTCCTTTACTGGTACGAAGTCTAGAAGCATCAGAAAACAATATTGTGTGGGCTATGGATTACTGGGTTGATTGCATATTAGGTAGTTTTGTGACTTATTTCACGATCGATAGAAATATTAACTATAACAAAGCATCTTTAAAGGACCGTGAGGTAAGTATTTGAATTCACTGAAGACTTGGATTAAAATTTTGTTATGTGAAAGGAGGTTTGCACAATTACCTTGATGTTTGGGGCTACACGAAGTGGGAGAATCTTTAGAACAAATGGAGGATCTAGCCCAAAATATAGTCTGCTCATTGACCCCCCTTCAAGCAACGACAAAGGAACAATGTTGACTACACCGTGAAGCGTAGTTTAGTTAATAACACAGTGTATTCCGAGGATACCTCATCCATCCACTCCACCTCCACCTCCACCTCCACCTCATACACCTTCACCTATGCCTCCATATCCACCCCCACCATTCAACATGGAAAACACAATGAAGATGTCGATTTTCAAAGGAACAAGTACCGAAGATCCAAAATAATTTTGGTTTGTCACAGATGTTGTTTGGACAATGCAACAGATTTCATACGATAATATTAAGAAATCACAATTGGTTACAGCCTTATAGGACCGCACACTAACATGGTATATCAAGTATTTCATAGATAACCCCAATGTATCATTGGCAGATACCCAACTAGCTTTGAACAAGGAGTTTAGTAAGCCAAAATTAGAGGTGCAGTTAGTAATTGTGTTTAAGGAAATCTGGCAGAAGGTCAATGAGACACCTTAGGACTTTGATCAAAGGTTGAAATGCCTGATCAAGCAGGCTAATATGAAAATCTCATATACCCAACATCAGGACTAGTTTATAGCATCGCTCTTGCCACATTTAAGAACACCTATGTCACAATAGAAAATAGAAACACAAGTGGAAGCCTTGGAGATCGCAATGAGGTTGGATGCATTGTCTATTCAGGATATGAACCTTGGAGTACAAAATATTCATTCACATCTGGAAAGCCTGCAATTGGAGTTATAGAGCTTGAAGAAAGGAAGGGAAGTTCAACCGAAGGTGTGTGCTGAGGTCTGGTGTCTGAAATGTAAGAGTCATGGACACGATAAGGACCATTGCTCGGTCTTTAAGAATTATATTATAGGGGGAGGGCCTGTACCCTTGAAACCAAAGAATAATGTTGGGATAAGTGTGGGAGATGTGCTATGGTGTGCTATTTGTCAGGTTACAGGACAACATGCTATTGATAACTAGCATCTATTGTAGAAGTTTGCACAAACCCTGGAATAATTATTTTGCAATTTCTACAAGTCTATAGGGAACAATGAATGCCATTGTAGAATTTATGAGCTAATGATGGATAGGACCCCTACCTATAGAATGCAGGAAGAAAATTGACCTTAGTATCAAGGCACGGGAGTAGCACGTGGAGGATTCCAAGGTCGAGGAAGAGGAAGAGGTGTTGGACGAGGATGAGGATGTGGGTAGGTCATCTGCTATAATTGTGGTGAAGAAGGGAAATTCATGTGAGATTGTACAAATCCCACACATCCCTCATGTCAGTATTGTTGAAAGTTTGACCATGTCATAGAGGAATGTCCGGTTCTCATGGAAAATATGCAAGAGAAGAAGGCACAACCCCAACAACCTAAGTAGGACATTCAGATGATAAGGGTTGAGCCCTGTGAAGAGGATCAAAGTGTTAATATTGTGTTGAGAAGTGGTATGTTGACTGATGTAGATAAAGGTAAGTAGCCTGAGGAAGACGGATAGGTACATAAGGTTGCTGAGAAGGAAGTTGATTTTGATTTGAATTGTGCCAACAAAACTTTCTTGGAAGAAAAGAAGAACTTCGTTGAGGCTTCCACCTTAGGAAGTTAGGAGAAAATTCTAGAGACTAATGCGTCGTAAGAAGTAGACCATTCAATACTAGCTACCTTTCTAAAGACTTATATAAATTTATTGCACGATCAAAAAGCAGTTAAAGGCTTACAAGACTTAATGGACCAATGTGCCAATAAGGAAAAGACTCCTACTGAACAACGCACCGTAAGAAAGATTCATAAGCATAAAGTGAAAATAGGGCATGAGATGAGGCTAACTGCATAGATAGGTGAATATGAAATGGACTAGGTAATCTTGGATATGGGGTCTGATGCAAATGTCTTGCCTAAGCAGACATGGGAAAATATGGGGAGACCTGTGCTACAGTGGTCTCCTATTCAGTTGCACATGGAAAATCAACAAAAGCTTATTCCATTGGGGTACTTATATGGTGTAACATTGGACATCAAGGGTGTGAGTGCACTGGCTAACTTTGAGGTCATTGAGATAGTGGATGATAGTGACCCATACCCCACACTGTTAGGAATTGACTAGGATATTGATATGAACATGGTAATCAATCTGAAGAAGCGAAAGATTTCGTTTGAGAAGAAGTTGCTTAGAGTTGTAGTGCCACTAGACCTTCCAGAAGGAGCATGCTATACTAAACCTATGTGTGACTATGTAGAAAGCGACGATGATCTAGATTAGATATACAATATAACAACGTGATATGAGGATTGGATCAATCCTACAACCAATGGATGAATTGTGTGGGACAGGGATAGCTCCTACGCCTCAGATTCAGATGAAGAGCTTGAACATTGGCAGAATAGGCCGCATGAAGTATATATGCTCCACTGTAATATGATGACCAAGTTGTTGAGGTGTGTCCCGAATGAGGTAAGAAATCTTTTGCAGTATGATGGTTTAACTGATGTGGAATTGTTTCTAGATGAATTTGAAAAGGAAGTACTGGAAGAACATCAATTCTAGGCACTGGAATTGGCACTGCACACTATGCTTGCCCATTGGTGGGGTACACAAGGAAAGCTTTTCTAGATGGAGAGAATATAGAAGAATGATGAAGTTAAGGTTCGATTATGCTAATACCCAAATGAAAGAAAAATACAATGGGAAAGATGAACCACACAATCATTTAGCACGATGGAATAAGGTCTGGGAAAAAAACCACAACTGGAATGGGTGCATATCTTCTATCATACCTTAGACATTATCCCAATGAACTGGTATTTGGAGACAAAGCTTCGCCATGGAACTGCTGAATGGGATGTTTTAAGGGAGAGTTTTCTATTAACCTTAAGCTTTGAAGATGGCTTCGAGAGCATTGATGAGGCACTACAAGAAATTAAAATAGCTATATTGAGAACACTGAAGGAACTAGTAGAATGGGCTCAGCTAGATTGGAGTACACAATTGCGCCACACACTCAAATGCTATAATGTGATTGCTAAAGAAGAGGACGATCCACAAAAAATTACCATTCCTAAAACTGAAAGACAATGCGAAGTCAAAGGACCGAAGGTGGTGAACCCAGATATATCAAATCCTTTGAAAACTCGACTGGTAAACATTGGGACTGAAGAAGAACCTAAGTTCGTAAAGATAGGAGACTATTAGGATGAGATACGGTTGATAAGATAGCTGAGCTATTGTGCAAATACTAGGATTTGTTCCCAACAAACTTTTCATACTTGAAAGGGATTATCAGAGATTTAGGTTTTATGAAGATCACATTGAAACTGGATGCGAAGCCTATTAATTAACAACCTTATCGATTGAATCCAAATTATAGGGAGAAGGTGCGCCTAGAATTGGATAAAATGCTGGAAGCTGGTATCATTGAGCTTGTAAAAGAATTAGATTAAGTAAGCCCAATGGTGGTCCAAGAAAAGAAATAGAAGGGTGAGTTCTGCATATGCATAGATACGTGGAAGTTAAATGATGCCTATGTGCATGATCTGTTTCCAACACCGTTTACTAATGAAGTGCTAGAAAATGTTGGCAGAGAGGAGGCATATTCAGTTACTGATGAATTTTGGGATATCATCAAATAAAGATTGCACTAAAAGATCAAAGCAAAAAAACCTTCACAATTGAGTGGGGTTGCTTTTAATATACAATTATGCCATTCGGATTGAAGAACGCGCTTGCAATATTTTCTCACATAGTGATCGCAGTGTTCAAGGATTTCGTTCATAAGTTCTTGGAGGTATATTTTGATGATTGGACTGTGTTTGGGTTGGTAAAGCGACATGTTTCGAGTTTGCGGCTCATGTTGGATACATGTTGAAGGTATCAGATTGTGCTGAACTTAAAGAAATGTGTATTCTGTGTGCCTTTTGGGATTTTTATCGGCCATGTTGTATGTAAGCAGAGATTGATGGTGGACCCTATGAAGATTGTTGTAATTGTGAGTTTGGAAGCACCTAGGAATGTGAAACAATTGCATGCAACATTGGGACACACTGGGTACTATAGGAAGTTTATGAAGACATATGCCCAGATAATCGCACCAATGGAGAAATTGTTAAAGAAGGATGTGATGTTTTTCTGGGATGAAGATTGTCAGCACAACTTGGATGTCTTGAAGGAGAAAATGGTGACAATGCCTATTTTGGTGTTTCCAGACTGGAAAAAGAAATTTAATGTGCATGTTGATGCCTCCTACATTGTGCTAGGATAAGTTTTAACACAAGTCAGTGAGGGAGAGATTGATCACCCGATAGCTTTCACGAGTAGAAAGTTGTCCAAATCTTAGAAGAATTACTCCACCACAGAGCGCGAAGGGGTGGCGATGGTCTACGCTTGCAGAAGTTTCGACATGATTTGTTGGGTGGACACTTTAAAATGTATATTGATCACTCTGCGCTAAAGTATTTGGTCAATAAGCCTGTGTTGGGGGGGAAGATATGCCACTGGTTACTACTTGTTAACACTTAGGTTGTTCCCTTTGACCCCCAAGGGAATACGGCCGAGGTAACCACAAACCAATCTTTGGACTGCAGGTTCTAGCCTACCTACAATCAGAGAGGGCTCTCTCTTTAGGATTTAGCTTTGTTTTGTGAGATCTTAGGCTAGTTATGAAGTTCTTTGTGTTTTGTTTAAGTTTTGGTGGGATGATTGATGTCTTCAAGTAGGGAGGCATGCATAGTGTAAGAGGTTCAAACCATTGGGCATGGAGTCATGAAGTAAGGCTACTGGTGTGTTTTCTTGGTCACAAGAGGAATATAGAGCAGGATAGCTATACATGAAACAACGTTTAGGCCAAATAAGGATGGAATGAGGGCTAAGGAATGAGAGGCAATTAAGAATCTCTCCTTCAACTTAAAAGAGGGAAGGTGAATGAGCTCTATCTAGGAGCAGTCAAGAATTCCTAGATAACTGTCATCCATGGGTGAATTAGGGGAAATATGAGCCAAGAGGAATTCATATTCATAGCTAATTATGAGGAAAACATATAGAAACAACAGAAATTGAGCATAGAGTGTAGTCAAGCAAAGTCTAGGCTATCCATTTTTCCTGTTATTTAGATGGTGATATGATGGCAGATAAACATATATATAAACTGAAAATAGAATGAAGAAAAATTTATTGTCCCATGTAGCAGCACAAGAATTCCATAGTCACTCTTCAACCATTGAACATACAGCAGACAGTCCGTCCTCCAAGCTTTTCAACAGTCTTTGATTAAAGAAATTCTCAGATATACAGTGCGAGTCTCTTCATGAAGTAACTTAATCAACCAACCCCAAATACATTTTATGAGGGGATATATATACAAAAAGGAGATACAAAATATCTAGAGGACGAGTTATTAACTCATAAATTCTTTCACCAACTCCTAAGGAGTGGATGATGAGAAAGTAAATGCTGAAGTAAAGACAAATATAACAGTTGTTCTTTTCTGTCAGTGAATGTTGACTTTTGAGTCCATTTGAGTCGGTTGGGGCTGCGCCTTCAAAACTCCGCGCATTTTGGGCTTGCTGTCCCAGCCCTTTGCCTTGTCATTGATTTGACCTGCTCCACCTGTTGTTTCTTTGCTTTATCCGGTGCTTGGGATTCAATCCTGCTGACCTGTAGCTGACATGGAGTTTGAATATTGAAAAAAGGAGCCAAACACTGATATCACCTGGGTAAAATGGCCAGCATTGCATGCCACCAATGTTCAGGAGGAAGTTGATGCCTTTGTATCTTGATGAGTGTCTCATCAGCCTCAGTATACTTGTAATAGTTGGGTGGCATCTCAAACAGATGGTTAACTTCATGTTACATGTAAAATAAGTTTTCCAGCTTGTCATAGAGAGTCTGTCCTGAAGGAGGTCCTGCCTATGCTGGAGAACTTGATGAAGTAGTAAGCTGATTTGTGACATAATTATGTAGCCTAGTTGCATATTGGTGTCAATAACCTTCCAATGTTGGTTAATAAGCTGGGCAATCCTTTAGTCTGTAGTGTTGCAAGCTTTATTTCAAAATTGTCCACATCCTTTTGCATTTCCTGACATCTTGCTTCTAGAGTTTGTACAAAGCCTCTCAATGTCAGCACCTTCTTGGCTGTCAGTATGGCATCTGTTCTGTTCATGATCTGTAATGCTGCCAGTTCTTCCTTAGTCTGGTGATTTAAGAAGTTGATCATTTTGTTGGCCTGCTCAGGGATGTTTCCCAATGCTGCTTTGGCTCTCTGAGTTTCAAACTGAGCTAGGCCAATTAGCTCTACCTGTTCATACATGGCCTGAATTGACCTCCATTGGCCAGTTATTGATTGATTTATCTTGGCCCACAAAATCTTCTTTATTTCAACTAGGGTCTTGTCTAAAGCTAGCTCTTTCTCCAAGGCTTTTACTCTATTGTCTAGTGCCTTGATTTCTCTTTGCTTCTCAGCCACTATCATTTTAGATTTGTCATAGTTGGCTTCTAATTTGGCCAGCTTTTCCTTGGCTTCCTTTAGTTTTGTTGTCTGGATCTCTAGCTCCTTAACAGCTTTCATCATTTCCTCCATACTCATGCTAGATTCAGATGCTGTTGTAGTTGCTACTATTGTTGTTGCTGATGTAGTTTCTGGGATTGCTGCTGGGATTGCTACTGGCTGTGTAGGAGGAACAGGGACATTAGCTGGAACTGCTGGAGGTGGCTGGGAGGTTGACTCTCCCTGCTTGCTCTGGGCTTCTCTTTCTAATTCTTCCTCCATCTGGATTACTCTTTGATTCATTCTCATCAGCAGATCTAATGTATCCTCAGCTTCTTTTTCTTGTACCAGCTCTGCAGTTTGAGGGTGTTCAGTAGGAGGCAACCTCAATCGCTTTTTCAATGCAGCAATATCATCATATTTCTTCTTCATAAGGGTCCTCACACCCTTAGGATCCTTAGGATCATGTCCTAAGTCAATAATGATCTCCTCCAATGTCTTTATTCTATTGTCTTTGGCTAAGGAGGACATTTTCTCCAAATCTAACTGAGTGTTAGTATTCTTCAATGATTCCTTTAATTCATGGGCCAGTGTAGCCTTGTCTGCTAAAGTGGCAAAGACCATCTCACCAATTTGCTTATGTAGCTCAATTTGATCCATGGGGTGAATGTCTTTGGCCATGACTTGCATATTTGTCCTGACATAGTCTGCAGCTATTTGAGGCTGCTGAACTTTGGGCTTGAAGTGGCTGAGAATCATTTTATCTTCCTTGATATCATATGCTGCCATCAATCTTTCCTGCTTGGCAGGTGTTGCTTTTAGGAATTGGTCATACAATTGCACTCTTAGTAGCTCATTTTGAGCTTTGATCTCTTTGAAGCTAGCTTTGATGCTAGCTAGTCTCTTTCTTTGTTGTGTGGAGGAAGACACCTCCATGGCATGCTGTCTGTCTAGCTCTTGTTGGAAAGAGCTGGTAGGCGTTTGTTGGCTTCCCTCCCTATCTCTCCTTGGGCTTCCAAGGACCTCTTCACCGATTTCCTTCTCAAATGGAGAATCAACTTTTTTCCTCTTAGACTCAGGCTGCTGTGTAGATCCACTGGCAGGTGCGGAATCTTCTCTGTCATGTTTTATGCCTCTTTCCTCATGGGCACGAGTCTATAAAATTGGAATTTGGGGTGCCTCTGTTTGCTGTGGAGGAGCCTGTTCTTGGGACTGCTCCATTGAAGTAGCAGGCAGCTCTGTAGTCACCTGTTCTGTGTCCATTGGCTCTTTCCCTTTTGTTGTACATGTTGTTGATGAAGATGGTGCTTGGCTGGGTTGTGCAGCTGCAGCAGCTGATGTGCCTTCTCCAATTTGTTGTGGCAACTTGAATGTTACCTGCTCACAAGAATCTAAGTCAAGAGTTTTTTCAAGATCTTTAACATTTTGCTCCATAATTTCCTCCTGAGTGAATTCTTCAACTAATGTGCCTTGTGCCCACTCATCTTGATTAGTATATTTTTCAATGTGTGGAATTTTGCAGTGTGTATAGGATGTCAATCTATATTTGACTCTTCTGGCACTAAAGAAGCCATCTGGGTCATAAGGGACCCACCTTAAACTTCTTTTCAACTTAATTTGATCCTTCAGTATTAGGTCAGCATCTTGCCAACCTTCCTTCTTGTTCATGATGAAGGGGCCTATGTGGTATTTAAATTTCAGGCGAGCCTTCATCTTGGTGCTATGAAAATGAGTAAGGTCTGAATTGATAAGCTGCCTGTAGTATTCCAAGGCAAAGATCCTCATTGGTACATATCTTGGGAGCCTGTAAGGACAGAGCTCGCAGCCATAGATTTTGATGACAATGTAATTCTGGTAAAGATACCAATCACCTATTTCGTAGCTCTTAGATAGCTGCAATATCTTCTGCATATCATAAGATATTCTGGGAGGAGGAGCTCTCATCAAGAGGCAGGAGACCAGATAGACAAACTGGTCAATGAATTCACAGTACGAATATGGGGAATGCTGGACTTGATGGAAGACTGATGACCAGAAAACAACAGACCTTCTGTCTCCCTTTGAATCCAATTTCTTAATGGGACACTGGAAGCTTTCAGACTGATAATACATGAACAGATGATAGATGTATGAGGAATACTTGAAGACTCCCTCCCTATCTAGCTTTATGAGTTGGTCATCAATTTTGTTTGCTATGAACTTGGCATAGTTATACTTGATAGTAGGAGGCTTCCCTTGGCTGAATGAAGACAACAGAACCAGCACTGTCTCATCCACATGTTCACTTGTTTTGAAGCCTAATACATAAGATATCATGTCTACTAGTAGCTTGCCAACCTCATTGAAATGGACATATAAGAATGGAGGTGGCTCCTTAGGTTGGCAATCTGCCTTCATAAATGTCTTAGCAATTCTTTCAATCTTGGGGCCAGGGAGCCAGGAGGCTTCTTCCAGCAAGTGCTTCATGGAGAAAGGAAATAGTAGTTGAGTCTGTTTGAAATTTAGCATCTGGTTGATGGAGTCAGGTGTGATATAAAAAAGTATGTTGCCAGATGGAGATTTTACAGCCCTCTGATTTGGGTCATAGTTCACAGCACATAGGTGGATAATCTCAGGGAAAATATTGACAGAGGGGAGGAAATAATGTGGAAAATTGGACTCCCATATGCCATACATATCAGATTTGTTAATAAAGTTGTTTCTTAGCTGGCAGAAGGTCTGTAAGTGATTCTTGTCCCCAATTAGGTCTTGAATAAGATAATCTCTGTCAGCCAAAGCCATTGACTCAAGCTCTTTGCTTGGTGGATTCATGGGAGTGATGCTTAGAGCTGATGGAGTGGCCATTATGCAACTTTTCAATGTTTTAGCTTGGAAGGAAGATCAAGGCAACAGCTGACTAAACAAACTTGTTTATGATGACTAATAGAGGAATCTGGGAATGAACTCAAATGTTACAATAGCTTTGCCTGCTTGGCACTATGATGAAAGAGGCAATTTTTACAAAGTTTTAGGCCAAACTTCACTTCTCTTAGTGAATTCTTTGGATTTGAGGACTGTGGGAAAAATGCAGAGGGGAAAGGATAATTACAGCTTCAGTGGACTGATATTTACAGTGGAGTGAGGTGAAATTTGGCAAATGCCGAGCTGCTATAAGATTTTATCTGGAGGTCGAGCTTTAAACGGAGTTTTTGACGGTGAAATTGCAACCGGGCACGGGTTTACAGGGTTCCTTTGAGGTGAAGGTTTAATAGTGGATTTTAGCGAAGTCTTAGGTGCAACCGAGTTATTTAATTGAGGAATTTAGCAGGTTTGAAGCATGAAAAACTGAGAAAAATGGGAAGAACGGGGACGAAGAGGGGAATTTCAACAAATAGCTGGTTAAAACGACGCCGAAGGTGGACGAGGTGGTGCAATGGAAAACTATGGAGTCGAATTGTAGGCTGCAACAGCTTGGTTGGTCGAATCTGAGCTTCAGGCATGAAAAACGGTCACAACAGCAAATCAGAACTTTACAAATGGACCAATAGAAATGACTCAAAATGGTCGTTTGTGCGCTTTTTATGCAAAAAATGACATTTTGGCGCTTTTTGCGCTTTTTCAGGATGACGTCAGCATGACGTCATCGGCGGGTCCCGGTACGGATGGGTGATGTGGCAGCTGACAGGGCGGTGATGTGGCAAAGACATGGTGGCAGGGCGCGGGCACATAAAGAGGTGAGGTGGCGGCAACGTGGCAAAACAATAGCGGAGCGGAGGTGATGTCACGGGGGAGACGTGGCGCTGACGTCACACGGGGAAGGCGGTTTCTAGTTTATATTGCACCGCTTTTGTGCACAAGCGGTTTCGGCAGAGGGGGCCCCGACACAGCCGGGAGGGCGACGCATGGCAGGAGTACGGCAGGAAAACCATCCATCTCCCGGATGCTAACCCTCAGCACATTGGGAGGGGAAAAGACCCGCCCACCATAGATCTTGGGCGTGCCAAATCTGACGGCTGACGGGATGGGTAAGATGGCGGAAGGTTAGGGACGGGGCCCACGTGCTGTTTATTATTTGTTTATTCATATGGCGGGCGGGGGGGGGGTAAACATTAGAAATGTGGGTTTATGAGTTATGCACCAATGGGGGTTAAATGATTTATATACATAACTTTAGAATAAGGGCGGAAAGTGAGTTTTATGGGGTTAGGATTAAAGGGAAATAGCTGTTAGTTTAACCAGAGGTCAAACTAACTCTAGATTAGGACACGGAAGGGTTAATAGTAGCCCCAGATGGACTATTATTTCCCCGACTTAGGAAATATGGCTATAGTGCCAAGGGGAGGGGCTATTTAATATTTTTGGGGATTTTATATAGTTTTAGTAGTAAATAGGGATGGGGGGGAGCTACATAGTAGAATTAGGAGTTAATATGAGTTTGTGAGGTGAAAGTGGAGCAGAAGACTAAGTTTGAAAAGTAAAACTTAGACTTAGGGGTGAATGAGAGTGGGGGACTGATTTTACACAAGAAATGTGGCTTCTTTTCTTTGATGAAAGCCAACACTTTGAGCTGATATTTTGCAAAGATAAGGTAAAACTAGGACTTGTTGGGCAGATCCCGAGGTCCATTAGGGGAATGTTAGTAAGAGACTTTTAGGGGGAGTGAAGGGAAGTTAGACATGCTTCCAAAATTTTCCATCAAAACACAGCATTGGTACTTCTTCCTCTAATGAGATGAGCTTTCTTTGTCAAGGTCAAAACTAAAGATGATCTTGCTTCTGCAACCCCAGGCTACCTACCCAGCCTAATACACCTAGCATTTTTTGTTACTTCAGGAAGGGTGCACGTAAACTTGCAAACCCTGATTGCTTTTTTCTTTTTAGCTGCCCTCCTATCTAAAAACTACCCTTATTGCTTCCAAGGGCCCAGATTAGACGATTGGGCGCCTTTATTCTCTACCTAGCTACTAATCTGCCAAGCTTAAACTGTTTGGACAGATTTTCTTTCTCTATTCTACAACAGCAATTTAAACATGGCATGATCCAGATTGAACTGTTGGACCACCCATTAATATGAAGAACAATATTTACAATATTTACACATGTGCTTGTACACAAAAATATGGAACCTTTGCAGCATCAAAGCTGAACATATTTGGAACTTCCCATGTCAATCATGAAACATGAAACCTATTAGTATAGGAGGCTAACACAAAGCTTTACAAGTTGGCTACTATTGGCCAACTTTCCATCAAGATGCAAGAAGGTATACCAGCATATGTGATCAGTGCCAAAGGATGAGATGCCTCTACAACCTCAAGTGCCCTTAGAGTCATTTGACAAGTGGGGCATGGATTTGATTGGGTAAACTAATCCACCATCAGCGTAGAAAAAGTACATCATTGTGTGCACTAATTACTTGACAAAGTGGGCTGAGGCAAAGGCTATCAAAGCAGCAATAGAGGAGAAAGTGGTTGAGTTCTTAAGTGAAAATATGTTCTACAATTTTGGGTATCCAAGGGATATAATCACCAATCAGGGGGCTCAATTCACATCACATTTGATTGAGAATCTCCTAAGGAAACATAATATCAAACACAAAACATCTACTACCTATCACCCTCAAGAAAATGGGCAAGTAGAGGTCACAACTAGGGCATTTGAGAACATCCTCACCAAGGTTGTGAGTAGCAGCAAGAGAGATTGGGAACATGGATTAGTGGAGGCCACTTGGGCCTATAACACCAATTGGAAGACAACTACTGGTTTCACCCCTATGATTTAGTTTATGGGAAGAAAGATCTGCTTTCTATGGAGTTTGAATATAACATTTTGAGAACTCCAACCCAATTGGACTTAGATGTCACAGAGCGCAAAAAGAAAGATTTCTCCAATTGAATGACTTGGGTGAGTGAAGAATGCAAGGCCTCCTCCACACTTCCAAATGAAGGTAGGGCATGATAAGCATATCAAGGAAAAGGTTTTCCGAGAATGGGATTGGACCTTGATATATGATTCTAGGTTTAAATAATTTAAATGAAAATTAATGACAATATGGTTAGGCCCATACCTGGTAGACAAATGTCATGACAATGGAGCTATCCAAATCAGAACCATTGATGAGGAAGGTATCCCCTTACTTTTCAATGGTTATAGGCTGAAGTTATACAAGAAAGTTATTTCTAAGGAAGAATTCATTAGTACAATCAGCGGAGAAATAAATGTGGTTGGGAGTGTCATAGCTTCCAGTCCACAACACCTTTAGATATTTTTGTTGAAAAAAAATTAAAATACCTAGATAAAAACCTCTGTGAGGCATCTGAGGTGAACTCTTAGGTCAAAAACCTCTCTGAGGCAACCCAGGAGCCAAAAAAGAGAGAAAAAATAATAAATATCCCTAGGTGAAAGCCTTTCTTGAGGCACCTACGGAATGAATGCAGGTTGAAAACCTCCTCTGAGGCATCCTGTGTGTCTCAAGAAAAATAAACAAAAGAAAAGAGAAAACATACATAAAGATTTTTATCATGTCTGTTGACTTTTTTTTCCATTTTGCAGCATTATACACAGTGGCAGATTTCATGGTTACAAGGCCAGAATTCTCAATATTTTTTTCATTCTTCCATCCATCCACTTCCTATCAATCATATCCACTCAGATGATTATCTTACTTCACCATCCCATTATCCCGAACTTTAAGTTTCACCTCCTCGTTGGACTACTACAGGAAGGACTTATAATTGCTACAGGAAGGTCATGTGGTACTACAAGAGGGCTTTGAAAAGCTACAGGAGGGATATCTGAGGATAATGAAAGCCCAACAGGGATCTTATGAATTTAACAATGATGAATAAGGTTCCCCCATTACTATCCATCATCCATCCATCCCTTATCCATCTCATTTCACAAAAGACTTCACGCAAATCCTCCACTATGTCCTTCCCTTTTAAAAAAATGATTTAAAACACAGAAGCCATAATCATCATTTCTACAAGTCTACACTACTCCCTCATGATCCTAGAATTTTCCTCACCACTTGTTACAATTTCTCTCATCACCCCCATGCATATTGAAGACCCCAGAGGAAAAGGAAAGGACTACTATAGGAAAGAAACCATCCCCTGTAGTAGCGTGCATACATCACAAAAAGAACTGATCTTGTTTTTCTCATCAGGGGGGTGATGGAACCTTATGAGATAATTCTAGAGAATTTATATCAATCCTAGGAGGCCTTTCCACCAACATCAACAGATTGAAAGTCAACAAGATACCTACACACACGACAAACACAACAGTAAAGTATCATGAGGAGAAATGAAGAAGTACACAAGAAATAAGCCAACAAGTCAACTCCCTTGATGCCAATTATATGGTCCAGCTCTAGCATGCAAATCCTTGCAGTAGTTAGATCATGAGGTAGGCAGAGGTATGGAAATATCTTACCTCCTCCATATGTGTCAATAATGAAAATGTATAAATATCGAGAGGGGATGTTTTAATAAGTTGGAGGTGGCCATTTAACTTGGCGACCCTTGGTTAGTGAACCAAAAGTGATGGCAAGCACTCATGAAATGTGGAGACGTCACATCAGCCAAGTTGGGATCACAAATAGTGGGTGGTGATTATGAGGGAAGGAGAAATAATTACTCAGAGTGGGGAAAACAGTCCAAAAGAGGAAACCCTATGTGATGCTAGGTCACCACAATGCTTCAAGCCTCAACTCAGAAATGGCATATTATGTGCTTGGGCTCGGGATCTTTTTCACACTCGCTCATTTAAAAAACCATTAGGGAGAGGACAAACCTAGTGTGCCATCAAGGAGTTTTGAACATCATTATGCAATTGCAATAGGAAGGAGCTACATGTAGGCTTGCAACTACTACATGAGGGTTGAGAGACTTCTACAGGAAGGTTAAGAAGGTGAAAAGGGGCCACAGAGGTTTGAATTGATTTCGAAATTAGCATATTCATCCCAGACTATTTGACAAGAATTTAGTTCCACCATCTCCTTCATCCATCCTGTTAGGTTCCTATACCAATAGGAGTCATAATTTTTGAATGACTAAGATTAAATCTGTAATATGTACATACCTTTGCTTTCTGCAAATGTTTTCCATATTCTCAAAAAAAATAAAAAATGTAAAGAGGGTATGTCCTAAAAGATAAATCAAAGGACAAAAAGAATAAGAGAAGGTCAAAGAAATGAAAGAATATGAACCCCAAAAACAAAAAGACCATTAAAGTGTGCAAGTATAAATGCCACTGCTATTTACTTTTATGCAGAATAAAAGATTGTGTGCAGCTTGTTACCTTTGCCACAATCCATGGATGGTCAAAATGTTTAAACTTGGCTATTTCATATTTTCAATTTTATGCCTAGAGATAGAGAATAAAATCTGACCAAACTGTTTAATCTTGGCAGATAAGTTAGAATAGATAGAGTAAATAAAAGGAGCTCAACTGTTTAATCTGAGCCCTTAGATGTAATAAGGTTAGATTTAGATAGATTTTTATTGTAAAAGAAAAGAAAAGTTTTGATAAAGGGTTTGCCAGCTTAAGTGACCCTAATAAAGAGAAGTAAAAATGGTAGGATGAGTAGGCGGGTAAGTAGAAGAATGGTTGCAGAATTGTGATGATTGTTAGATAAGAGCATAATATTCACTTTCATCATCAAAAGTTCTAAGTATGGATGACAATTGAGCATTTATCAAAGTACACAAAGTCAATTGATTAACCTCCCTCATTCATTACATTTCCACTTAACTAATTTCCAAGAAAAAGTCTTAAGTACGTAAAATCTTAAGTCAAAGGGGCTCAGAGCATTTCTCTAACTTCTGGAGGGACCAGACCCTTGTCCCAATGACTCATAGGTCTTAAGTACTAAAATTCCCCCCACAAACATTACCCCTCCTCTATAATTCACTCATTTTCCCTAACAAACCCCTTTTCCTAAGGATAAAACCTTAGAAAAGTGATCACCCCCAAGAAAACCCCTTTTCCAAAGAAACCCACAAAAATAACACTAAGCCAAGGTTATAATGTGTTTATAAAATAAAATAAATTATAAATACACATTCAGCTTGGCACTAAGTTATTTTCCGCTTTCAATTCATATTAACTTTAACATTATATGTATTAAATCCAAAGAAACAATAAACCCTTCCCCTATAGCTATATAATAAAGACCCTTATATTAATATCCTTCCCCAAGTTTAAAACATAAACTTTATTAATGAATAATAAATGGGTTAATCAGTCGACCAGCGGCTAATTAATAACCAAAACCCTCCACCGAATAAAAGAGATTAATTAATCAATCTGTGGTTAATTAATAATCTATCTCCGCCAATGAAATCACCCCCGACACCCTTAGTCCGCCATAATCTGTGATTAATTAAATCCCGTCACTCTTAAATCTCCATCGGGCCCCTCCATTAAACCTCATGTCAAATCCCTGCCCCTATCACTATAC